>OJJH01000066.1_pt1 | contig 59392 bp, 51 predicted proteins | sample 1596251 | NCBI WGS metagenome assembly OJJH01 (sample SAMEA4350153, study PRJEB24818) | metagenome | biome: human; feature: gut; material: faeces | place: Denmark | collected 2013-09
TTATTCATCTTGTTTTTTTTTTTGTCTGTACCCGCTCTGTATGTCCTACCTTTTTTTTTTTTTTTTTATGAACACGGCTCCAACACACAAGTTCAAACCTGGCTCCCTCGTCGGCAGCGTCAGATGTGTAAAAGAGCCACCCACCCGGTTGCTCAAATAGGTTTCCAGTTCCAATGAAACAGCACCGCCATAAATGAAGTTATCACCGCTTTGCAGTGTAGAACCGTCATAGAGCAACTTTTCCCCCCAATTGTTCGTTTCATAGCCGGCAAGTGCCGAACCGCCCAGCGAAAGCAGAAACATTTTGTTCGCATCCGAAAGAAAAGTCAGATAATAGCCGCCCTCCGCAGTGAATTGCGAGGTGGGTATGCGAATAGCCTTATAAGAATGATACTTTTGCAGATATTCCGCACCGAATACCCACCGGTTGCAATGTTTGGTATAACTATCCAGTGACAACCCGAAATAATACCCCAATTCATTTCGCTTATCCGGAGAGTGGAAACCGTCCGCCATTCCTCCCGTAACGCGGATACCCCGCATACCGGGCAGACATCGTTGGGCGTATGCCTTGTCCGTGAGGACAAAACACACTACCATACACAATAAAAACAGAACTTTTTTCATCTTACTTCATTTTCAGCTCGTTAATCACTCTGGCACGGATTAATTCCGCATTACCTATCACGAATTTCTGATGGCGTCCGCCTGCCTGTTCGTTCATTTCCACCACCAACTGTTTATCGTCCGGCAACGTGAATTTAGGCAGCGTAAAAACCGTTCTTTCCCTGCTTTTTCCGTTGACAGTCGTCACATAGTTGTACGCACGCAACGGAACAATAACCTGTTCCTGAATGGCTGTACGTTTTGCAATCTTTCTGTCCACTACCTTAAAAGTGATATAGTCCACATTGAAAGGCACATTCGACGAGTTTTTCAGTTCCGTATGGAAATACAGCAACCCGTTATGGGTATAAATTCCTTTCAATGTATATTGAATACCGAATCTTTTACAGCCGATATGTTTCACCAGTCTGTCGTTATTGGCATATACGGATTTCATAATCAATCGTACCAACAGCGGCGATTCACTACCCAACTCCTTTAAATACACTTCCATCGAGTTATTCGGACGGTTGACCGCTTCACCGTCATGAATAAAGTCTTTCATCTCAATATTCAATTTTGTCGGCTCGTCGGCATATTTTACATTAAATGTGTAATAGTTTCCGTCGTCCGTAATCACCGCCAGGTTCGTTTCACGGGAAAAATCACGCAGCGCAGCTTTCACACGCAATACATTTTCCGATCCGTCCGCTTTTCCTGCAATTATATCCGCAGAACCCAAGTATAATCCGCAAATCAAAATTTCCGCAGAATCCGAAACGAAGCGTTCGATTTTCAGGGAAAAGGACAAAACGAAGCGTTCAAAAAAGGAAAGCGCGCAACACTCAAAAAGCCGAAACAAAAGTTTTGTAATGACCTCTGTTTCGGCTTTATAATTTCATAAAAAATGGCTTTATAACGGCATTAAAATAAGGCTCAAAAGTTTGGCCTTCTGCTTGAAAAATTGTATCTTTGTTCAGTGCTAAGCAGCTGTTTTATGAACTAATTTTTCCTGTTTCTTATACAGCATCATGTCTGTATATTCGGCAGAATAATTCATGTGGGCATTGAATTCCTTTTTTGTACAACCCTCAAAAGGATTGCCAATGGTTCTGTTTGCTCCAATCCATTCACACAGTTCAAGTATGGAGGATTTATTGGATGTGAAATAAACGAAGGAATGCTTTTCGAGTATCTTTAAAACATCCAAATAATCAGACAAGCGCCAATACATATTGTACGTACCAACATCAGTGGAAAGATAAGGCGGATCAATTAAAAAGACGACTCCGGGAACATCCTTATATTGGTTGAATACTGCTTTGTAGTCGCATGATACAATTTCAAGCCCTTTTAAGTAGTCAGAAGACTCCGGATAACCGGTCTTGCGAATGTTGTTATAAAGGACTTCCTTGCGCATTTCGGCTACAGACAATTTATACTTCATGGAGAACATTAGTGAGGATGATAAGGTTATAAAATCCACGTACCCAACATTTAGTTCTTCTTCCTCGATACGTTTAAAAATGCGTTCTCTAAGTTCCCCTTTAATTGGTTTATGTTTGGGTATCGAATTACCCACCAGCTCCCTAATATCGGCAAGCAGTTTATTTGTCTGTGGGATATTTTTCAGTCTGAACCGGTAGTTGTCGAAGTCATTGTAGACAACAGTAGCATCGGGCTTGCTTCTTTTGGCTATATGCGAAAGAAGTCCGGAACCGCCAAACAAGTCCACAAACACGGTATCTTCAGGGAACTGTTCCAAAACTTTAATAAACTCTTTAGCAAACATTCTTTTTTGGCCCACAAATGGCAGCGGTGCCGACAGATTCATTTTCGTCATACGTTCAATTCAAATTTAATATTCTCAACTCCGGATAACAGTTCCATGGTCCGGTTAATGTTATTTTCATATATATGCACATTTCCAAGGTCAAGGGTTAAGGACTTCAAAGGAAGTTCCACCTGCCTTGCCATCAGATAAAGATGATAAATATCAGCCGGAAGCCCAAGGTTGGCATCAGAACTGCGCTGGTATGCGGATAATACCAGTTCCCCCTCTTCAATCTGGAACTGCACAAGGCTCAGGCAGGGTGCCTGGTTGCTTTCCACCCCAGTCTCTCCAAGAAACAGAACATAGTTCTTGCTGTTGCGCTTTTCCCGGTTAATCTTAGCTATAAGGGGTGGAAGCTTTTCAAAGTAAGTGGGGTAGCTATTCACGAGGGTATGGCCACAATAGTCCCACCAGGTAATACCTGCCTCCTTATATTTTTCCACATCCCGAATACCCTGCATAAACAGCTTTAATTCTTCTTTCAGCTTCTTTCTGGCTATCCCATGGCTTTCAAATATATCAAGTAAATCAGCCGGGGTCAGCATGAGCCTTTCGTTCAATAGGTATTTGATACAGCCTTTCTTGTTGGTTTGGGTCTTGCCCGTTTGGAGTATCTTGTCTAATATCTGGTAATACTTATTCATAAGCTATTGATTTTTGTCTGTGCAAAGTTAGCCCCATCAGACAACACAAGGTATCTCCGGCATATTAATCACACTGCACCGAGCGTGCAGTGCTTTCCAAACCGTTTGATAATATCATACACCTTGCGTTCGCTTACTGAATATTTATTTGCCAAAAAAGCCACCGCATAAGTGGTCTTCTCACCCCGGTTTTTCATGACCTCATACTCTGTATATAAGTCTATGAATCGAAGGTCATCCTGCTTGCCGCCCAAACTTATAAGCAATTCAAGCGGTTTTCTGTTAAATTTAAGTGCTTCAAACAATGTCATATCCAATCATTTTTGTACTTTTGCAATGTCTCACTTATTAGGCGGATATTTCGCCATCCAAAAAAATACAAACGCTCAGAGCGCGAACGAGGGTATTGGCCCCCGGTCGTGCGCTCTGAGCGTTTTTGGTTTTATAGTAAGTGAGACGACTATTTAACAGGCCGGGGGCTTTTTTTATCCCTCCCCCGAAGGGATTGTCAATCATTCAATCCGGTATAATTCCAAATTGAACTTATCCTTCTTTTCCCAGCCTTCAGCCAGAACCTTCTGGATATACCTTACTGCTTCCGTATAGAAGTCTTTCAACTCATCTAACCGGCTAAAAGTATAGTATTCGGGCTGTTCATCCGAACCAAACTTAAACGTCACTGGCAGGGTTTCTCCGCCCGTCTGAACGGCCAAATCGTATGCAGCCTTATAGTTGTACTGGTTCTCCGTAGAGAGCCATACAGGGGCATCCTTATACACGAATCCGGACAGGATAGCTGCATCAGTCTGGCTGTTATACCAGGACATAACCAATGTGCGAATTTCCTCGCCGGTAGGTTTATGGTTAAACTCCTCTTCCATGTAGGAGGCAGAGCCGTTCTCTTTCTCCTGCACATCCCAGCGGATGCGCCATTTGTCTTTAACCGGGTTCGTGCATTCCATCAGCGAAACACCGGCACTTCCTTCAACTCTTCTCATGTAAACACGTATTTGGTTCTACCTTTGCCGAAGGTCTCTGTCTTGATGGTCGTTTCAAACGGAAAGCCATCCGGCATTTCTTTCACTTGTGCGAGAATATTCTTCATTTCCTCGCTGTTGGTGAAGAATTTCTTTGCCTCGCCGTTCACTTCGATGGCCACAATACAGCGGTCTTCTCCCTGCTCGGTCTTGATACCGGTCTCAAAATCCTTCACTACAATCGGTAAGTTTACCAGTTCCCGGATGCTTACCACCACGCCGGGAAATCGCTTCTTGCCGTCCTCCGGCTTGTAAGCGACATTCAAGTCTTTAAAACTTCTCATTTCTTTGCCTGTTAATTTTTTAAACAACTTATTACAGTCAGCGTGTTTCGTCATGCCGTAGAAACTGGCAATCAGTTCCCGCCGTCTTTTTCTCGATTTTACCTCGTGCATCTTCCGGGCAAACTTCTGCTTGATACGTTTCCGCAATCTCACATAGTCAGGCCGGATAACATAGCCAAGGAAATCAATACCTTCTTCTACAGGAAACACCCGTTCATTCGGCTTAATTTCCAAGTCTATTTTCTCCATTTGCCCGTGAATAACATTACGAATCTTCCACAATTCCGCTTTCGCTTTACCGAGTACCAATCCGTCATCGCAATAGCGATAGTAATAACGAACCCCGTACTTATCCTTCAGATAGTGGTCTAAAAATACAGACAGAAGCAGGTTGCCTGCTCCCTGTGAGCTGCGCAGTCCGAAACTGATACCCTCCGGCAGCATTGTCACGAACCGCTCCAGCAGCACCAACAGCCTTTTGTCCTTGAACACCCTCCGGAAGCACCACATAACAAAGTCCTGCCGCGCATTGTCATAAAACCTCCGGATGTCAAATTTGTATGCGTAAAGCGTGCCTTCCGGATTTTTTTGCAAATCGGTACGTATGCAGTTCATCAGGTCATGAGTACCGCGCCTTTTGATGCTTGCACCGGTTGTCCGGATATAACGTTTTTGCAGGTGGCGGTCCACCACATTCATGATGGCAAACACAGCGATGCGGTCTTTCATGGACAGGATCTGCAAAATACGTTTTTTACCGTATTCTTCAATTTCCCTCTCATGGTAGCCGCCCAGCCGGAATGAGCCGTCCGCAATGGAAGCCGTCAGTTCGGCGATAATCTTCTCCCTATGGGCAAGCAGGAACCGTCCCTGCCTTGACCTCTTACGATCGGTTCCGCGAAGTACCGAATCGAATGCCTCCGACATATTGGAGTATTCGATGATTTCCTCGATAATATATCCTTCCCTGCGCATAAGCTATTGGTTAATAAACATGGAAGATGAGGGCCTTCCTTTCCCCGGGTCTGACTTCTTCGAACTGATAACAGCCTACCAAACTCCACCCGACGCGTGATTTTTCAGCTTTCCACCTTTTCTGGTGCTGTTGCTGTGGCTTGCTCCCCTCGGCACCGCTTCGGGGACACGTCCCCGCTGCTGTACGCCGATTTGTTAGATTTCCAGACGCGAGCCGACATTCGCATTCGTATTCGAAGCATCGTTATTCGCATTCGCATTCGACACACCGCCATTCGCATTCGCATTGTTGTACCCGCGATAGACCACACGGACTATTGGGGAACTCTACCGCTTGCAAAGTTACTGATTTAACAGGCAAAACAGATAAACGAATTACACTATCATCCAAAATAAAACGGATATACTGCCACCCGCGACGGTGAGCCCCCAATCAATCCAGTCCCAAGGACTTCCCCGAAGAGTATCTTTCAGTTCCAGACAGGAAGCTGCAATGGCCGCAGCATAAAAGGCCGTCCAAGGAGTAAATCCCAATAGACCTACCATCAAACCACCGATAAGATGCTTGTAACGGTTACTCATTTTTAAAAATGCGATAATCTTTTTCATATACCTCAAAATTCTATTTTTTCGACCGGCTTCGCCGGTATTTGAATACCTTTTAAACGGGATTCGGAAACAATCCGAATCCCGTTCTTTCGTTTTAGTCGCTTCGCTCCACGCTTTGCGCTTACGTCACCTCGCGTATCGCCTTGTACGCTGCCACGCTTTGCGCCCGGACGATTTTGCCGCGGAAGGCCAGACGCGAGCCGACATACGCATTCGTACTCGAAGCATCGTTATTCGCACTCGCATTCGACACACCGCCATTCGCACTCGCATAGTAGCACCCGCGATAGACCACACGGACTGTAGCGGTGCTTATCCAGTACATGTCGGTATAGTAGGTAGAAGATGATCCGTTCAAATTACCTACCGGAACCATGTCCATATACTTGCCGTGCGCCACGCCTGTAATCCACTGACCGCTGTCCTTCTTGCCCTGTACCATACGGATACTGCCGTCAGGCATCCAAATGCGCCATTTGCCCTGATTGCTGCTGTCATTCGGCAGGTCCACGCCGTCCATCATGTCATACTTGTTGCCGTAGATGTCCTCGTAGCCCAGGCAGCAGATATTGTTTACCTGCACCACAGTCGCCTGTCCGTATTCGTCCCGGCTCTTATACCAGGCATACTGGTGAACCAGGCCGTCAATCAGCGAATTCGTGATTTTGTTGTTGATGACATACGCTTCGTCATAGCCGATGGTATCTGTCATTCCATGGTCGGCCGTTCCACCCGTTGTCCGGTTATTGTTATGCTGACCGGCACCGCATTGTTCCTGCATGTCCCTGCGCCCGTACTTTGCATAGCTCAGGTTCGCGATGCGGCTGTGCATCAGCGCGTCTATCTGCTGCATGCCACGCTGCTGGCTGTAATAGTGGAAGTCCGTCCACGTCATGCTGGCAGTGGTCGAGCCGCCGGTTATGCAGGCGCGCAACTTGCTGCCCACTACAGAACTGCCCACAACGGCACACAGATGCTCCTCATTGGCCACCCAATCCGGTTCCATGTCCTCTATCTTGTCGCTGTTGCTCAGTACCACGCAGTCAAACTCTGCCGTGTTCAGAATGGAGAAATGCAGGGCGATCGCACGCTCCGGAACGTCTGTTATCAGATACATGCCGGCCTCAAACTTCAAGCCGATGGTCGGCACCACAATACTCTTCAGGATGTTTCCTGCATCATCCACAAACACACTGCCGATAAGCCCCGTACCGGGAACGCTCGGAAAGCGGACACGTCTGTAGCCGGATACATCCACCTTACATACCGAATAAGCCTTGTCAGTCGTATAGGATTCCATCAACGTAGGCTTTCCGCTCATGATCTTGCGTTCACCCAGCCAGCCGCCCTGCGTTTCCTTGATGGCATCCAGCGTCAGTACCGTCGCCTCCGGAACAGGGGGCATTTCATCCTCCGGGTAGCTACTGTAGCAGGCATACTTCTTGTTGTTCAGATAGTCATTGATACCCTTGCTCCAGTAAAACGGCTCATACATCATCCAGTCACCCTCGCTGCCGTCCAGCTTCGCCACCGTGCAATCGTTCATATCCTCCGCATCGGCATAGAAGTTCGAGCTTTCGTCATGCAGGGGGAAATAGGTCATCTCCCCGTCCGGGTTGTTCACTTCCACCTGCTGCCCGGCCATCTCCACTTTCCGGCTCGTGGGCATCTTGGTCACCTTGGCCAATACGCGGTGGCGCTTGGACAGGATAGCATTCACATGCCCGCTCATTTTGTACGCATTCCCGAACCTGTATCCGGTCTTGTTGTCCAGGTTCGAAATGTTGGCATCGTCAGCCACACTGTCGTCAAACTCAATCATCGTATAAGGCGGCTGCTTGATGGCCAGTTCCGGATAACGGGCGGCATACTTCTCCAGTTCCTCGTCAGCCAGATACTTCGTCAGGGTCAGCTTACCGCGAAGGCCCGAGTGGCGGTCATCCACCGCACCCGTCTGCGTGTACGTTCCGTAATCGAAATACTTCTTCAGCAGGCTTCCGTCGTCTTCCCGGTCTATCTCCAGCACGAAGCGCTCCAGCTTGCCGCTGCCGTTCAGTCTGGCCTGGTGCAGGCGTTCCAGCATAGCGAACCCGTCAATGCCGGGGCAGTTGGTGTAGCGGTAGCCCCGCACATTATTGATGCCTTCCAGCACCAGGCCGCTGTCCTGCAGCTTGGTCAGATACTCCAGGAACAGTTCCTCAATCGTGTCCGGCAGGCATAACTGCACAACGGGAGCACCGGTGGCCAGTTTCACACGGGTCAGTCCCGTACCTCTCACATCCAGTTTCTTCAGCCGCCCCTGCCGGCTCAAATCCAGGGTGGCTACGTTTCCGTTGTCCCCGTTCCGGGCCAGCAGGTTATTCCGCATGTTCACTTCTTCCAGAAGCAGCATCCCGTTGGTCGAGGCCATGAACGAGCCGTTCCGGTACCCGCTGGCTTTCTCCACGCTCATGTCCAGTTTTACCAGTGAGGTCAGCAGACCGAAGTTGAACCCGATGGCGAACGCATCCTCATGCCACACCAGCTCCTTGATTTTGGCTGCACCGATAATCTTCAGCGGGTCATTTTCGCCGAACGAACGGGTCAGCTGCAGGGAGTGGAGCACGTCCGCATCCACCACACCGCTGTCAGCCTGTACGCCGTTGCTGGTAGATAACTGCACACGGTACGGGATGGTCAGCCGGTACTGCATCGGTTTCAGTTTATAAGCCTTGTCCAGCGATGCCGTACTCTGGTAGAACTGGGCACCCAGCGTGGATACATAGCCGTACTCCACCTGCTTCAGGTCATACCGGCGTTGGATGAAGTAGTTCCGGTGTGCTTTCAACGAACCCTTCAGACCGTAGATCTGCGGATAGGTCTGTTTCGCGCCGTCCGCACCCACCGGCATTTCGTTCAGGAACGGATACACGTACTTGAATATGCCGGACTTGTTATAGAGGCGTGAGCACCACTTCTTCATCTGTTCGGTATCGAAATGGTCTATGGCTTTCTGGATACTGAAGGCACTCATGAAGCTTGCGCCCCCGTTCCATCCGCTCACCATAATCTCCACAATCATGTCCCAGCAATTGGCCACGATGAGGTTCCACAGCCACGAGTTATGACCCTGCATCACATAAGCCCCGTCGCGCTTCGTCTGGCGGTTGTCGTCATACTTCCCGGTCAGGAACGACTTGTTGTCAGAACCCAACTGGCAGTCGCCGTCATAATAGTCAATCGACCATTTCACACCGTCCCATGTGCGGATAAGCATGTTCTTCGCAAGCTGGTCCACGCCGAGGTTGAACTGCACGTACAGATAGTAGGCAATCAGGTGGGGAAGGTCGAAATACTTCCCAGCCTCTTTCCTGAACGTATCGCTCTGCCACTTGGCGGTAGGGAACTTGTCGCCGTCGTCCTCATAGTCCACCCCCTCGAACGAATGGGATTCCGTGCTGTAAACCATGTTCCTGCCCGCAGCCGTTTCCTTCACGCACCGGTAAACAAAACTCATCATGCGGTCGGTAGCCTTGTACATCTTATCGTACACATCCCCTTTCCCCAAGTGGTCTTTCATATTCGGTTCTTCCTCTGCATCCCCTCCGCCGTCTGTCCAGAAGGTATCTTTCGGGTGGTTGAACTCCAGTCCGCCGTCAAAGTTGTAATCCATGAAATCCTTGTGCTCCGGTTCGCTGCTCGGCAGCCACTGGAACAGGCACAGCGGATTGGAGTTGTTCAGCGTCTCGAAGCAGACGGGCAGGTACTGCTTGTGTCCTGCCTCGTCGGCTTCCAGATAGTTCAGCGTGTCGCCCTCGCCCCATTTCTCGCCGCCGATGGTCTCATCCTGGCCGAAGATGGGGTAGCTGTCGCTCTTCTCGTTGTTCATGTTGTACTGGCCGTAATAGGTCAGGTCTTCATCAACACTCTTCGCTACGAACAGGTCGCACGGCAGGCCGTCGATGGCCGAACGGTAATCATCCTCCAGCCCATGGTCTTTGGCGTAACGCTGCGCGGGCGTAAGCAGCCCCATCTCTTTCAGTCCGTCATTGATAAGCTTCGCACCTCCGGTATTGGTGGTCATGGACGAGTCCGAGAAGTCGCATTTGGAACATGCCAGCTTCGCGCCTACGGAGTTCCTGCGCAACTTGAAGAGATTCTTCTTGCCGGTAGTTACCACCGGATTCTTCTGCCTGCCGTTTCCGTCAATCTCCCCGTAGCTCAATGTAACCGTCCAGCCGCTTGCCGTCTTCTGGAAGTAGAAACGGAAGTTCTTTCTGGCATAGTTCACGGAAGAAGTACCCTGAATACGGACATATACGTTGGTAAGGATAAAGTCAAGCGTCCTGTCCTCTCCGTTATAGAAACGGACCTCCCTTACCAGCTTGTTGGCCTTCTTGTCGTTCAGCTGGGCCAGTGCATCCACCACGTTCAGCGTGTCGCTCTCGCTCGGAACCTCACTGCCCACACTGCCCGTGCCTATCAGTACCAGGATCGAGTTCCGGCGCTTCTTCATCAGCCCCATCAGCTTCTCCATGCTCACCGTGTCCCCCTCGTTCAGCACGCGGTTGTCCTCATCCAGCGAGCGCACGCCCGGTTCCCCGTCGGCATCTTCCAGGTGGTTGCGGTCCACGATGTAGTTGTTCAGCACCTCGTCCGAGGTCAGCGCCTTGTTGTAGATGCGCACACTCTTCACGTTCAGGTCGGCACCTGCCGATTTGAACTCCAGCTGGCTCTGGATGTCAAAATTCACCTTGTCGAGCCACTTGGAAGCAGCCGACTCTTCACCGTTCACATAGAAACCGATCAGCGTGCGCTGTTCGTTGGTCTGCACGTTCGGATAGAACACGTAGGTAATGCGGATATTCGTGCCCGGCTGGAACTTGGTACCCACCGAGTCCTCATAGCGCAGCACCTGTCCGGCATCCATCGCCTCGGTCACCACACCGGTCAGGAACTTGGCCTCTTCCGGAGTCACAATCAGCCCGTACCGGTTGCCGTTGTCCAGCTGCCCCAGGCAGGTGATCAGTTCCGCATTCGTGTCCGTCACGTTCGCCGTGCTGTATTCTATCTCCAGCGTCATGCCCACATCACGAATAGCAAAGCCTTCGGGTTTGTCCGCCTCGTTGAAGGGGCGGTACCCACCGTCAGCGGTCAGGGTCATGCCTGCACCGCCGGCCAGCAGCAGGCGGTCCTTGTGCCAGCCGCTTCCTGCCCCGTATTCGTTCACGCTCCAAAGCACGTCCCGGAACTCCATGCGCTTGTCACCGCTCACCCAGCTTGCCGGGTTGTTTTCCGTGTTGCTTCGCCCGAAAGCATCAAACGTACACACCGCATCCGGTGCCAGCGTAGCTTCAATGTCGGGGTGCGATGTGGTGTTCACCCTCACCTCAAGCACGGCATCACCGCACGACACACGGTAGTCCAGCGGTTCCACATTTACGTTGGTCCGCCCATAGTTTCCGGTCTCGCCGCGCTGCAGCAGGTCTTCCTTCACCACACTGCCCTGGTTCGTTACTTTCACGCGGGCCGTGTACGCATCGCGGTCATAGCCGGCATACGAAAAGCTCCATGCCGTGAACTGCTCTGCCTCCAGCACCGGGTGTTTCCAGTCACGCTGGAACCCCGCTGCCCGGTGGCTGAACATCATGCCGGCATACGCTGTCACACCGCCGCCTGCCTTCAGCAGCGTAATGTAATGCACCCGGCTCACCACACCGGAGTTCTCATGCTGTGCGTAGGCTTCCACCACGTTCGTACCTTCCTGCATCTGCGTCAGCGGGATAGTCACGTTCTTCTGCTGCACCCCGCTGCCGGCCGAAAGACCAAGGGTAAAGGCCTGTCCGCCGTTCACACGGTAGTAGATGTTCTTCTCGCCGCTCGTACCCTTGGCCGTAAAGGGGATGTTCACGTCGTTCCGGTACCCGCCGTCGGCCAGTCCGTTGCCCACCGAGTAAGTCGTCTCCAGCGTCATGGCCACCATGGTCACCTTGGCCGTGGCCGTCTTCATCAGCATGCCGCCCTGGTAGGTAGCCTGCGCCTCCACCTGCACGGTATAGGCGGTGGCATCCTTCAGGTAGGGCGATGCGTCAAAGGTGTAGCTCTGTCCGGCTGTCACACCCACAAACTCCGCATCCTGGAACTCACTGATCACGGTCGAACCGCGTTTCACGATTACGCGGGCTTTCAGGTCGCTGTAGCCGTCCACCGTACCGCCACCGGCAGTACCCACGCCCACGGAGTATTTCACCACAAAGCCGCTTCCCAGTGCCAGGTACTGCTGCGAGGGAAGTCCCGCACCGCCGCTGTCTGTCAGGTCAATGTTCACCACCACCTTGTCGTCGTCGGTGTACTTCGAAAAGCGTACTTCCTTCGAGCTTTCGCCGCCCTGGTTATCCTTCTGCTTGACGGTCATCACGTATTGTGTGCCGTCCTCGCTGTCCTGCACATCCACGTCCGTCACCGTACCCACCATTGCATCAAACACCGTTCCGGATGTAGGGGGCTTCGTCTCGCCGCTCACCAGTTCCTCGGTAGGGGTACGGTTTGACAGCTCTTTCTTCAGAAACGCTTCTACATCATCCCCGGCATAGGCATGCCAGGTGCCGTCCGTCTGTTTCTGGTTCCATGGTGTTTCAAGATTCATCGGATGTTCAGTCGCGTTGATGATTCCGCTTATTTTCCTTTTTGCCATAATACTGTCCTTTTATAATAATCATTCATTTATCAGTTTTACTGCTGCCGTTCCATGCGTCCGACCCGTTCCACGGCTCGTCGCCTTTCCAGTATCCAAGTCCGAAACAGCTGCTGATTGCGGACCATACCAGCCTTGCCCCGGCATAGACAGCCGACAGGGCACGTTTTCCCACATACGCAGCCGTTATTTCCTTACCGCCTATGGTTATCATCGTCAATCCTCCTCATAAATCAGATACAGCGTATTCGCATCCTTGTCCTGCAGTGCCTCGTAAGCTTCCCCGCTCATCACCTCATGCCGGTAGGCCAGCAGTCTCAGGCTGCCTCCCGTTCCGGTATATACGGCATCGCCCAACAGGTAGAGCTTGTCCGGCAGGATGGCTGTCCGGTCAGCATTCATGAACATGCCGGCAGGAGGCACACCCGCCACGTCCCAGTCCCCGTACAGGGTGGAATCCATGTGGTAGGCGAACTTCCCGGCACCGGCCACATACACCACGCTGCCGCCCGGTTTGGTACTCTTGTCAGGCAAGACATTGCCTGTTTCCATCCATGAGGAAAAGCGTGCGGTAGCTCCGCCGACGGCTGCTGCCGTAGTCTGTTCCACCTTGGCAGCGGCATTTTCTGCCTTGGCTGCCGCTTCGTTGGCCTTGGTGGCCGCTTCTGTCGCGGCCTGGGTCTTTTCCTCCAGTCCGGCTACGGCTCCTTCCGCTTTCTTGGCGGCAGCCTCGGCACGGGCAGCGGCATCGCTCGCAGGCTTCCCGATCAGCTCCAGGGGGACGTTCACCATCTTGCCGTCCTTCTCGCCGGGCAGTGATTTCACACCGCTCAGCGAGGTGACGGTCTCCAGGTCCTCCACGCCGGTCGAACTCTGGAGTACCTGGTTCAGCACTTCCTGAACCAGTTCTTCTTGTGTCATTTCTGCCATACTCATTCGTTTTTATTGTTCCCTGCCTGCAGCAGTTCATTCAGTCCGTCAATCACGCAGGGCAGACAGAACTGCTCTATCACATACCGCACCATGCCGGTCTCCTCTTCGCTGTATTCCTCGTCCCCGGTACTGTCCAGTATCTTGAAGGCAAGCCGGTGCGCCTTGATGCCGTTTGCATGGGTATACAGCAGGTCGGCCACCTGCTCCCGCACGTCCATTGTCTGCCAGTCCGTCCGGCTGATACCGGACGGAATCCTGAATTCCTTGAAGTTCATTTTTTTCATATCCGTATTGTCTTTTATCGATGAATACTCACTGTATAGGCATTGTATTCGTTCGCGCTGAATGTCAGCAGGAACTCCGCCGCATCCCCGTTGGCCATCTCCCAACATTGAAGATTCCCGAAGTTGTTGTCCCGCAAGTAGGGGTGCTGCCCGTTGTTCACGGACTGCCCGTTAACCGTAAAGTGGTCGGTGCGCCCGTAAACCTTCACGCTCACTCCACCGCGTTTCACCACTGTCAGCCGCACGGCAAGGTCGGATGTCGAGTCCGCCCCCAAGCCCAGGGCGATGCGTAAATCCGCCAGCCGTGGAAGCATCACCACGCAATCGTTGTAGTTGGCGACCACTTCCACATATTTGCCCTTGTTCAGATTGATGTATCTGGCTTCCTGCGCCTGGCTGAATTCCAGCCAGTTCAGCCTGAACCCTTCCACCACCCCCTTCAATATACCGTCTCCCTTGCCCACAAAAGCATAGTTCCGGTTGCTGGTACTTCCGGACACGTCAAACACCAGTCCGTAGTTCACATAGTCGCCCCGCGTATTGATGAACCTCCCCAGCAGGGGCATTCCCAGGTCTGACCAGGTACCGACAATGGACTGCATGCCATCCCCGTTGAAACCGATCAGCGTGTCATACAGGTACATCCCCTTGCTGTTCCCTTCCCGGTCAATCCCGATACGGCCGTACGAAATGCTGAACCCGCCTATCTTGCCGGTATTCGCATCGATTTCACCGGTAAACTTGCCGTTTCTCGTTTCGATGCTCCCGTCCTCCAGTATCCTGAAGTTTCCGTTGGCTGTCACCAGTCCCTCCAACTGTATATGGTCGGCTGTCAGCTTGATTTTGCTTACCGGGTTACCCTGTTCGTCTGTATCTTCCACACTGACCCCGATAAGGGCCACCTTGCCGCTGGCATCCTGGGCATACAGCCCCGCACCTTCTGGCTTGATCACCAGCCCGGTTTCTTTCAATGCTTCACCGTCCTTGTCAAACACCGCTGCTGAAATCTTCACCAGCCGGTCGCTCTGTTCAAACAGTGTCCGGTACTTATAGGCCAGGGCATCTGCCTTGTTGGTACTGAACACCAGTAGCGAAATGTAAATCACGCCCGTGAACGACAGCTTGAAGTCGCCTGTTCCGTTCCATAGACCGTCCAGTGTGAACATCTTCTCACCGCCAACGGGCAGGTTCTCTTCATGGCCGAACATGTTGAAGTTCTCAAACCCGGTCTTGTCAGCACCCACAAATTCTATTTTCAGCCTTCCGGCCTTGACTACCCGGTAACTGAACGACAGATACACCACGCCGGGCACCCGTTCGCCCTGGCTGTTCGTCTGCCGGTACTCCGGTACCAGGCGGAAGTCTTGCAGCCTTTGCATGATGTAATTGTTCCGGATATAGGCATAAGGCACCTTGCCGTCAGTCCGTATCTCGGCATGCCCGTCCGGTTTCGTACCGTAAGGACCGCCGTTCGCCCAGATCCAGCGTCCGCCAAGGGTGAAAAGCGTAGCCTTGCTGCCCGTCTTCCATTTGTCCATGCCGTCGGCAAAACTGCTGTTGTCCAGATAGCTCTGTTCTTCGCGTATCTCCTTACGCAAGCTTTCCACGGCTGAATGGATTTTCCCCTCGGTTATCTCAAACCGCGTCAGGATGTCCTCGCCCGTCATCAACACGAACGTACCCTTCAGCCACACGTTGTCAGCATACAGGCCGTTTCCCTTCGGTTGGTTGTCTGCCGGGAAAGCGCTGCTCCTGATGCCGTCCAGCTTGCCCAGCCGACAGCGCAGGCAGCCGTTGAAGTTCTTGGCCTTCACACCGTCCAGAATGTCTATACGGGGCTGCCCGTCCTCCGTGGCCGCAATGGATATAAGGTTCTGCCGGAGCGGGTTTTCCGTGTTGCCCATCAGCACGCACTCATCACCGGCCTCCGGCTTCACCCCGCCAAACTCGCTAACCGGAACCATCACCCCGCCGGCTATCACCGAGGCCACCTCCACCCAGTAGGATTTCAGCTTTGCCCCGCCTGTAACGGCACAGCGCATCAGGTCATGAGCCACAAAGCCCGATTCCTGCTCAAACAGGATGCGGTAGTTGTCACCCTGCTTCACCACGTCCTTGATCTTGCCGTTGGCTGCCGACACCACCAGCTGGCCGCACACGCTGCGCACCTGCTCAATCAGCAGTTCCAGCGCCACCAGACTTTGCCGGGCAGTCACTTTGTCCACCGTCAGGTTCGTCAGTCCCGTCAGCTGGTCAATCCACAGCTGCCAGCCCTCACCGGTCAGTCCGTCAACAAACTCCGTGCTGCGCAGCAGTTCGCGGATCACGGCAGTCAGATACTCGGCATTGCCCTCACCGTCCACGCTGCCGCAGGGCTTGCCGCCGGCAGCCTCGCCAAAGCTCACACCCTTCAGGAAGCGGATGGGCTCTTTGGCCGTGTCCGGCTGGTTCTTGTTCAGAAACTCTTTCTGGCTGCGCCGCGCGGAAAACAGGTTGTTGTCCGTGGGCAGCGTCTTGTCCCAGCTTCGTATGATGTCCGGAAGAGCAGCGCCTTCCGTCTTTGATTTCGTATAGCTTTTCAGCGCACCGATGCTGTCCGTCACCTTGTCGAACTTGCCCACCTGCAGCGCATCGCTTATCTCGATGTCCATCTGCCCGGGTTCGTTCACCTTGCGGCTGATTTGGGTGATACGGCTCTGCCGGTAGCCTTTTTCCGGAAAATACTTCCGGCTCTCCAGCTTCACGCGTCTGCCCACAAACAGGTCGATGCCGTGCTCCTCCATGTACACCGGGTCTGTCGGAGCTTTGTAGGCGGCAATGTCCAGCCAGTGGTCCCGGTTGTACTCCTCAACCACTGCCGCAAATTCCTCTTCGGCCAGCCGGTAATACTCATCCGGCATCCGGATGTTCCACAGGATATAGGTATCGCCTGCTCGGGGCACCAGCTTGCCGCCCGGCAGCTGGGTGTCGTCATCATAGGGCCAGATGGTAATCAGTTCAAATTCCCTCGCCGCACTGTCGTAGTTCACCCCAAAGTAGTGGTCATCGCTTTCTCCCAGCCCGGCCAGGTCGCCCGTCTGGAACGACACACGTTTGGTCTCGTCGGCCAGCTCGTACAGGTTGGGGTCAAAGTTCAGTCCCCCGTCCCGGAAGTAATAGACGGTGAATTTGTTCCCTTCATCGTCCGTCACCTCCTCGCTGCGTACCGAACTCACCGTACCCACCCGGTGGGGGTAGATACCGCTGAAGGCTTCCTGCTCGTAATGGTCATAGATGCCGTATTCATCCACGCCCTGCTCGATGTACTTCTTTCCGCCGGGGAGCATCAGACGCGGGCTGCCGTATTTCTCCGCATCGATGTTGCGGGTCGAACCTACCGGAAACAGGCGCGTATAGAACTTGGCCGTGTTGCTGGTGTCTCTTTCCAGCGAGGTCAGCCCCTTGCCATAGCCAAGGGTGATTTCTTCCCCGTGCTCACAGCGGCACACGTTCACCGTCTGCCCCTCAACCCACCATTCCACCTTGCCGCCGGCCTTTTCGGCAATGGCTTTCAGCGCCTCGTCGCAGTACATCCCCTCGTAGTCTATCGTGATCAGCTCCGTACCTTCCACCGTACCCACCTTCCAGTCGGTCGTGTGGCCCATGCCGTCATTGATGGCTTTCACCACCAGCGCCGCATGCTCGCGGGGCGTGGCTGTCAGGGTGAACACCGGGTTCGTGTCCCCGTCCGTCGTCTCCAGCACCAGGAACCGCTTGATCAGGCTCTCCACGCCGTACAGCTTCAGGTCATAGTCCCATTCGCCCTCGTTCACCTGCTTCGGGGTGTAGCGTTCCGTCAGCCAGTACCGTTCGCCCAGATAGTCCGTGTAGTCGTTCACGTCCAGGGGCAGGAAGTCATAGTAGCTGAACGACAGGGAAAGCACATTGTCTCCCTGCACCTCCTTGCTTTGCGTCGAGCTGTCGTTTACGGCCACATCCGCACGCTTGGTCCCGGCTTTGTCATATATCGTTAGAAGCATATTTGAACGTCATTTAAATGGTTATATAATCGGTTTCGGTTCCCGGAACTTTACCCGGAACTTTCCGGCATGCACGCCTTCCGTCCACAGATAGGTCAGCGGGGTGAACTTCGTGCAGTCGGCATACTTCACCCGCAGCTGCAGGTCCAGCTGGGGGAAACGGATCTCCAGCCAGCCGTCCTTCCCTTGCTTCAGGAAATTCACAAAGGCAAAGTACTGCTTCATCCAGCCTGCCTGGGTCTTGTTGTACAGGGCAAAGTGCAGCGTCACGTCCCGCGCCTCGTTCTTGGGGTTAAGAACTGCAGAGTATTTCTCACCGTCCTCTTCCCGTATGTCCACGGCGGTATCCTTCTTGGCCTTGCTCGGGGTCAGGATGGCCGTCAGGTTCTCCATGCCGCCGCGCCGGTCTTCCACCAGGAACACGCCGTATTCCGTCCAGATGTCCGTGCCGTTCACCAGCACCAGTCCGCTCAGTATATTGCCCATATCACTTCACTTTTAGTCCGTCACGTATCATTTTCTTTATCACTTCCTTCAGTTCGCCCAGGTGGCCGGCGCTCACACCGGTGTTCTCGGCTATCCGGGCCAGATGCCCTTCGGCCGTGTTCATCTTCTCCGCCACGCTTTCCAGCCGCTCGTCCATGCTGCTCCAGTGCTGCAGCCCGCTGGTGAACATGCCCTCCAGCTTCGTGCCCTGGTCCTGCGTCATGGCCGTAAAGCCGCCCGCTTTCGCATTCTGGCTGGTGCCGCCGGCTTCGGTCTTGTCGTAGCCCGTGGCAGCAGCCAGGTTGTCACGCAGGGCAAGGGCTTCGTCCACATACTGCATGTACTCTTCAGTCAGCGCGTTCCGTTCCGCCTCGGTCAGTTCGTTGTCCTCCATGGCCTTGCCGAACTTCTCCCACCAGCCTTTCAGTTTTTCGCTGTACATCTCACCGATCTTGTTGCTCAGCATCGCCCGCATGAAGTACTCGGATATATCCTCTGCCGCATCCTTCGCGCCATACTTCATGTTCATCAGATTATCGATGAAGCTGCTATACATTCCGTCAAACGAAATGCCCGTCAGCCCTTCATACAGCTGGTCGGTCAGTTCCTCCAGCTTGCCGGCCTGCGCTATATAGTCATCCAGTTTATCGGTCAGCCGTTCACCGTAGCCGCCCTTGCCGGTATTCTGTATCTGCGTCCACATGTCCACATTCGAACGCAGCGCCTTCATCTCCTCCGGGCTCAGGCTCCACAGGTTCCCGTCCCACTGGCGGCCAATCTGTCCGCTCAGTTTGTCTATCTGTGCCTGGTTGAAGCCGCCCCAGTAGTAGTTCCAGCTGTGGTGGCTACCGCTGTAGCGTGCCTGTTCCTGCGCTATCTGCAGATAGTTTGCATTCGTCTCTTTCTGGTATTTGTAAGCATCCCGGTAAGCTTCCACCGATTTTGTCCCCTTGCTTGCCTTGATGGTATCGGTCAGGTCTTCGATGGAAGTCTGCAGTTTCTCGTTCCGGCCTGTAAGACGGTCAATAGCAGCCTGCACTTCCTTGGCGTTTCCGCCGATGCCAAACAGTTTGTTGAAACCTCCGAAAGACACCGTGTTCAGCAGTCCTCCGATACCTTTCACAAGGGAACCGCCTATCTGTTTGAACAGGTCTCCGCTGAGGATATTGTCGAGTATTCCGGTTATCGCATTGAAAATGGTGTCTATCAATGATGAGATAATCGGGCCGATACCGTCTTTCAGCAAATCCAGTATAGAGAGAATGGCCGATATGATCTGCCCGATGACTCCGGCACTTGACAGGGTCTCGGACATCTGACTGATGGCATCACCGACCTTGCCTCCGATATTCAGTTTTGAAAGACCGGTAAGCATGTTCTGGATTCCTTCAAATGATCCCTGCAAGGTTCCGCTCGCAAAGCCGTGCAACCCGTCGGATACCATGTTCAACCCGTCAACCGTGTCCCGGGAGGCACTTTTCACCTCCCCGGCAAGCGCCTTCATTTCAGAGGTGGCGTTCAGGTATTCTTCGTCAGCTGAAACGCTGGACGATTGGGCCGTTTGAAGAGCGATTTTGGTACGTTCTATTTCTGCCTGGTTACCGCTTTCAAGAGCCTTGTTGTAATCGGTCTGCGCCGCTTTTAACCGGGCGAATGCCGCTTCCTGCTGCAGTTCCGCATTTTGCACGCGTGTTACGGCATCCCCCAAAGCGTGCATCTGCGTTTGCAGCCGGGCAAAATCCAATGTCCCGTTGCCACCGGGGAGCATGCTTTGAATACGTTCAATGGCATCGTAAACGACCTGCTGGTCTGCGGCTCCCATTTTTTTGAACTCATCCGTCTTGACATACTGTTTAAGTTCGCCAAGCAGGTTCTTCATCTGGTCTGCAAGCAGACCGGTCAAATCCCCGAACGCTGCTCCCCAGTCTATCTTCTGGGTAAGGGCTTCCATGTCCACTTTGTGTACAGCCGCATCACGCTGCTTCTCCAAAGTCAGCCTTTCGCCCTGGGACTGTGCCTTGCGGATTTTCTCGGCATATTCTTCAGCGATGGCCAGTTTCTGCTGTTGGAAAGTACCGTATTCCTTCAGATAGTCACGCATGGCTTCCGCCTCTTCCCTGTACACGTCCGCCTCCGCTTTTTTCCGGGACGCGGTGTTTGAGGCACGGGCTTTTTCAAGTTCATCCTGTTGCTCCCGGGTAAGTCCGTTATCTCCGGTGGAAAGACCGGCTTCCTTGTTCTCACGCTTCCAGTCGGCTTCCTGCCGGTTAATTTCTTCTTTTCTCGCTTTATAGTCATATTCGATTTGTGCCAGTTTCTTTTCGGTACCGGCTTGCATGCGGTCTATCTCTTCCTTCCGGTTTTCTGCCTGCAAGACGGCAAGATCCTTCGCCAGCCTGCGCTCTGTGGCCAGCCGTTGCTTGGCTTCCGCTTCCGGGTCTGTTTCTGGTTTTTTGGGGTCAATGTGTCCACCAATGCCTGACTCCTGTTCCAGTTTCAAACGCTCCTTGGTTAAATTTTCCGCCTCTAATATATATCCGTTATACTCTGCTGTAAGCCGGTCTATTTCTTCCTTTTTTTTCCAGCGTCCGTTATTATTCTGTTTATATGATTGATCCGAAGAAAAGAAACGGTCAACCTTTCCTCCATATCCCCACCAAGTATCAAATTCACTCTCGTCCTTAGCCTCTGCCTCGGCTATTTTTTCATCAACCTCTGACGCTTTTTTTACTAAATTCTGTACTTTCGCTTGGAGGAAGAGGGATTGCACATAATCCTCACTCTTTTGTATGATGGTATCATACCATTCGGAAAGTGTTTTATAATATCCGAAAGATTCCCCGTACTTGCGGTTCAGTTCCTCTACCTTCGCCTTTTCCTGTTCCTTGCTGCCGGTGAAGTTCTTTATCTCGTCGATGACCGATTTCAGTTCGAAGCGGGTACGCACCATCTGGGCACGGCCGTCCTTCTCTATCTCGGTCATTTCCTTGAGTGATATGTTGAATTCATCCACGCCTTTTTTGGCGCCGAACAGGCTCTTCGTCCAATCCCAGATTTCATCACCGTACATTACCAGCAGCATGATGCCGGTGGTCATGGCCGTCTGCCAGGAAAAGAGCGAGGACAGGACCTGTTTCCATACCGGTGTGCCTTTCTTGCCTGACTTCTGCAGCTCATCATATTCCTTACGGGCACGGGCCAGTTCGTCCGTAAAAATCGGCAGGTTGTTGGATATGGCCAGAAAGAACATCTGCGGTCCCATGGCCAAAGAAGGCATTTCACGTGCCATCTGCTGGATGCTGTTGTGCAGACCATTGAACTGGCGCTGTGCATTAGATATATCTGTAGGAGTGACCTGTACAGATTCCGATTCATTTTGCAACATTTTCAACTGTGCGTGCAGTTCCTCAAGCTGCTTCTCCAGCGCATGGATCTGCGCGATATTGGCACTCTGGTCCAAATTGGGGGCAGCTGTCTCACCTGCAAGGCGTAACCTCTCCAGTTCAGCCTCCAGCAGCCTCACGGTATTACGCAATTCCAGTGCCTCACGCTCGGCCTTGTTCATGCCGGGCGTAAGTTTGTCCTTCATCAAAAATTCAACTTCTACAGGTTTACTCATTCCAGTTTGCTTTGAAAAAATCCTACTATATCGTTCGCCTCATCCTCGGCGCTGCGCTCCGGGTGGCTGTCACACTTACCGCTGTCCCTCTTCTGCCGCACATACCGCGGCGCGTCGCTCAGCATCAGTATCAGCGTCTGGTAATTCACACCGTCCAGAATGTAGTCCACACTCCAGCCCGTTGCCGATGCTATTTGCCACACGAAGCCGAAAGGGCTATGAGAACCCTCATACCGGGTCCTTAACTCCCCATCCTTGCCCGGCTCAGTCTCGGAGTCATCGGGTTCGCCCGCGCCGCCGAGCTGATAATACGCATAAAATCCTTCGTGCCCATCAGACGCTCGAATGTCCGGAACATAGCCGTCAGATAGCGCCACTCCACAAAGTTCCGAAGCACCCACGCCGTCACCCCAATGCCTACATGTCGCGACACATAGCCCCGGCACACCGTATAGGCCAGCAGACGGCTCACGGCCTTGCCATGCTCCGCCACAAAAGCCAGTTCCTCGGCCTTGTCCTTCGGTTGCCACCCGGGTTCAACGCCCATCTTCAGGTATTCCCTCGCCAGCAGAATCTGTCCGCGCAGCCGCGGGCGCTTCATCGTCACGCGTACCTCCAACGGACGTTTCAGCCATGGGAGCTTCCACCTTTTAAGAGGAACGGACACGCCGCTGTCAAGCAGCGCGTCCGCACACTCCATCTCTATCAGTTGTTCCAAACGGTCAGCCATACGTTAGCCCTCCTCGCTTTGGAGCGATGCTGCAGCCGCGGCTTCCGCCGGCGGCAGCTTGTGCTTTCCCCACTCTTCGGGCAGGGCTCCCGAGTCAAACACGCCGTAGGGCTGCGAACCGTCCTCCGGCATAGCCACCTCCAGCGTACATTCTATCTTGGCCGTTTCCGTCAGCGTCAGCTTGCCGCCCAGGTTGCTCAGCAGCGTGCCGTTCGGTATCAGGATGCTCCGTCCGCTCACCAGTGCCAGTTCGAAAGGGCCTTGCATCAGCAGGGCGGCCTGCGGGGCGGTCCAGCCTGTCGGATTCTTCTTCTGGCTGTCTTCTTTCGCATAGTGCAGCGTGCCGCCCAGCAGGGCATGCAGGTTCTTGTAGTCCGTCTGGATTACGTTGAACGTGGGGGCAATGCTGCCATTGCTCTGCGGAATGATAAGCACGGGGGCACCCGGTGCCTGTTCCGCCTCAATCTTTGCGGCTTCGGGCTTCTGCCCGTTCAGGTCAAACGAGCCTTTCTCGATATAGCCTATCACGAAGTCATTGTATTTCACGGCTCCCAGGCCGTACATAAAATTCTTGTTCATCTTCTTTTCAGTTTCATGGTTAATAACACACCGGCCAAGATGCCGGCCAATACACCTGTCATAAACGTCCGCATCCGGTTCGGAAGGCGTTTTTCTACTGTTTGAACGTCATTTGAAATTTCGCTCTTGGTTTCGCTACGGATGCGCGCCAGCTCTTCTTCATACCATAGCACCAGCTGCTGCAGACTGTCACACGAGGCTTCGGCCACGATGTTCCCGCTGTCGTCGCTGCCTACGGTCAGATTCGCCTGTCCGCTCTTGCCACGGTACACGGCACCTTCAGGAAGCTTACGGAGGCTGTCCGCCGGTATCGTCAGCTTCACCGCACTCGCCGGTATCCCCGCCATCACCAGTCCCGCCCGTCGGCTTCCGCTCGCGCTGTCGGCGCTTGCCGTTTCCGTCTGTGTCTTCTCCACCGTCATGCTCTTCCTGCTGCTTGCGCAGCCCGCCAAGCACAGGACAGTCATCATGATGACGGCAACTGTTGGCAGTGTCAATGGCCTTGCGCAGTCGCGCCATTTCGCGCTTGTTGGCCTGCAGGTCTTTTCTTGTTGCATTCAGTTCTTCTTTTAAGGGTACCACAATATTGCTCACCAAAACGCGGGTGGCATGTTCCGCGTTGTCCACACGCACACCCTCCGCGTCGGCTTCGGCCTTCATCGCTTCCGCTTTCGCTTTTCTCACCGTGGCACGCAGGGAACCGATGGCCGCTGCGGTGCCCACAAGGCCGCCGCTAAGAATGATGTTCATGATCTCGCTAAAGTCCATACCACCCGTTTTTTTAGTCAGTCAACCTTTTATTCTGCTTCCTCGCGTTTCTTTCGGAATAGTCCGATAACCCATTGCACCAGTCCCGTGTCGGCTACCCCATTGGCTACAAGTGAGGCACCAAAACCATAGAGCAAGGCAATGTCCCAGCTCACATCACTCACAAATCCGGCATCAAGCCACCACAGTAGCATCGCGCACACCAGGCCCACACACCAGCTCACCAGCTGCGTCACCCAGCCTTTCATGTTGGGGAACAAACCTTTCAACCCTTCAGTAAGCACCACCACACCGCCGACGAAACCGGCAAAGGTGCCAATCATTGCGTCATAGTCCGTTGCCGGAACATCGGCCCCTTGGGCCATCACAGCCGATACCGCACCGAGCATCAGCATCATAAACAGCATAATTCGTTTCATTGATTGCTTCTTTTATTATTGGTTAATACCTATTTCTTTCAGCCATTTCTGTACATCAAAGCTGGGGCAGGCTTTGGCCGCCAGCTCGTTGTGTCCCACAATGCGCACATCCGGGAATCTGCGATGGAAGTCCTTCACATACTTCTCCAGGGCCTTTTTCTGGCAGCCGGTACGCGTGTCCTTCGGGGTCTTGCCATCCTTGGCCACACCGCCGGCATACACAATGTGGCGGCTCACGCTGTTGTACCCCTTCGCACCGTTGGTCACTTCCCACGGATCCACCTGCGCATCCTCGTTGTTGTTCACCAAGCGTTCCACACCGCCCTGCAGGTGGAACAGGTCGGTGTAGCCCACCTGTTTCCAACCTCTGCCACCCTGGCTTACGGGCGAAGTGTGCCACTTCCGGATGTCCGCCGATGATACCTCACGCCCCTCCGGCGTTGCCGTACAATGAATTACCAGATACTTCAACTTTGCCATATCATCTTATCCTTTCTGGTTTTGGGTAATGGTAATCTTGGCCGTCTTGCTGCGGTCGGCATTGAGTGTAAGGGTCAGCGTACCGGTTTTCTGACTGCCACTGTTTGCACCGGCCGAAATCTTCACACCGTTATCCGTCGCTTCCACCTTGAAGCCGGCAGGGGCACTGCCAATCTCATATTCTCCACTCGCGGTCACAGTCACCTCCTCGCTGCCACCGGTTGCCTCAAGGGTCACACTGGCAGGATCAACTGAAATCTTCTTCTCGCTCGCCTTGAACACGGGGTTGCTTCGCTTGTCCAGCACCACCACTTCTTCGCCGAAGGCAATGTTCGTGTCAGCCTTCATCAGCATCTTGAAGAAGTACAGTTCGCTTGCGTTCGAAATCTTGTCAATCTGAATCACGTCTTCATCGTCCTGCAGGTTCACAGCCGCAAACAGGTTGCCGCCGGCATCGGGCGAACAGAGGGTGCACACAATCAGATCATCGGGCCAGGCGGCAAGCGTCTCTATGGTAATGCCCTTGTAGCGGCGGGCATTCACGTCGGTTTCGCTCGTGTTCTTTGCCTCGCGCTGGGTCAGTTCGTCGTCATACTTGTCAAAGTCGTTCACACTCATCAGGATGCGGAGGTCCGGGTTGTTGCGGATGGCTACAGGAATCTTCGCACGCATAGCTTTCAGTCTGCCCAGCATGGTCGATTCTGCGCTGTCCACCACAATCACCTCAGTATCCTTGGCCATCTGGGTCAGGATGCCGTTAAACAGGTGGTCGTCATCATCCCCATATTCGCCGTTCACATAGTGGTCACCCAGTTCAAATTGCACCTGTTTGGCCAGCTCGGCAAGCAGGGCGTTCTGCGCTTCGGGCGGAAGTTCCGAGAATACCAGGTTGCCCTTCGGCTGCCACTTGCGCCAGATGTTCTCGAACGTGCGGGGGTTAAATACCGTAAAGGCCATGAAGTCCACCGGGTCAAGGCTCTTCTCGTCGTAGTTGAAGTTTCCCTTCGAATCCTCCACACCGGGGTTCTCCTTGCGCTTCTGAAGCATCTTGCCGGTCTTCAGGCGGGGAAGGCTGATTTTCTTTTCCACACCGGGAATCACCATAATCAGCCCCTTTTCCACAATCTCATTGCTCGTAGCGGCAAGCGTCAGCAACTGTTCCAGTACCTCACCGCTGTAATTCGTGTTTCTTACAATTATTGCCATAGTTCAATCACTTTTTACGTTTGTCCTTTATTTCTCGCATGCGCTTGGCCCAGGGACTCTCATCTCCGTTCGGTTCCAGGTGCAGGTCTTCCATCACACGGCGCTTCACCGGCAGTTGGGCCAGGGCCTTTTCGCCGTTCTCGCGGTCATTGGCCAAAAGGTTTTCGTAGATGGGGCGGGTGGTCGCATCGATGCGGCCGTCCTGCTCGGCTGCGTCAAGCAGTTGCTTGCGGGCGGCAAGGTCTTCGGCTGCAGCCTTGTCCTCGTAGGTCTTCACCTTGGCCTTCAGGTCGGTGTTCTCTTTCGTAAGGACAGGTACCTTGCCGGCCTCTTCCTCCAGTTGGTCCATCAGGCGGAACACATCCGCATCACTCGCGCAGTCCTTGAAGCGCGGGCGTTTCTTTACGTCTTCCAGATTCATGTCTTCTCTGTTGTTTTGTGGCTCAATGAGCCGGTTATTGAATAAAGTATATATCTGTGCCGGCGTACTGTCGGTCGGCACGGGGTCTGCATCATAGATGCCGTCTATGAAACCGAGGTCCAGGGCTTCCTGGGCAGTCAGCCAGTGGTCCTCGCCGTCAAAATAGGTCTGTTTCACTTCTTCCTGGCTCATGCCCAGTCGCTCGGCATAGATTTCGCTCAAGCTGCCCTCCAGGCTTTCTATCTCTTCCATGCAGCGCTGCAGGTCCTGCTTGTTGCCGTAACACCCGCCACTCACACTGTGCAGCATCAGACGGGCATATTTGCTCATTTCTACGGGCTTGCCGCAAAGGGCTATCACACTGGCCATGCTGGCGGCTATGCCATCCACATAAATGCGGATGTCGGCCTGGCTATGGCGCAGGGCGTTGAATATCGCAATGCCGCTGTACACTTCCCCGCCGTTGCTGTTGATACGCACATGGATGCGCCGGCTCACGCGTTCGGCTTCCATCAGTTCCTGGGCTATGCGCCCGCTTTGCACCTCCGTATAGTCTCCGATGTCCCCGTACAGGAATATCGTACTGGTGCCGTCGTCACTCGTTGTAATATTGAAAAATCTGCTCATCGTCATGTCTTTACCAGCGGTTTCCCCGCCTTTCGATGGTGCGAAAATAGAACATTCCCATGGCAACAAGAAACCGCGTCCGCATCATAACGTTTTCTGGCGTTATCATAACGCTGTAACCCGTCATCATGCGTACGCGCTTTTACAAACCCCGCTTTTTCATGCAATTTTGTAACGTGATTTACAACTAAAAAGGACGATTTATGGCAGATTTGACGAATGCCCAGAAAAAGGAATGGGCAAAGACTTTGTACCTCAAGGAAAACCTCACACAGCAGGAAATTGCCGACCGGGTGGGCGTGTCACGGGTGTCCGTATCCAACTGGGTGCGGGCCGGGAAGTGGGAGGAACAGAAGGTGGGGCTTACGCTCACAAGGCAGGAACAGGTGGCTAACCTCTACCGGCAGGTGGCCGAAATAAACAAGGCTATTGCCGAACGGCCCGAAGGGGAACGGTTCCCCTCATCCAAGGAGGCGGACATTCTCGGAAAACTGTCGGCAGCCATACGCAACATGGAGCAAGAAGTGGGCATTGCCGACATCATCAGTGTCCTCACCGGGCTCATCGATTGGGTGCGGGCAGCCGACCTCGAAAAGGCTAAGGAAATCACACGCCTGGCCGATGCGTACATTAAAGACAAATTATAAAGGAGACAGACCATGAAACAGACTGACAGACTCGCTCTCCTCGATTGGGAGAAGTACAAAGAAGACATCGCAAGGGCTACACCGGTTGACCGGAACATGACGGCAGCCGAACGGGAAAAACACCGGGAATATCTGGAGAAACATCCCATAGAATGGATCAGGTTCTTTTTCCCGAATTATGCCAAATATGAATTTGCCGGCTTCCAGAAAAAGGCTATCCGGCGGATCATTGCACACGATGAATGGTTTGAGGTGCTTTCTTGGAGCCGTGAGCTGGCCAAATCCACAGTCACCATGTTCATCGTCATGTATCTCACGCTGACCGGACGCAAAAAGAATGTGATTCTGACCTCCAACAGCAAGGACAATGCAGTGCGCCTGCTCGATCCGTACCGGGCCAACCTCGAAGCCAACGGACGCATCATGGCATACTACGGCAAACAGGAAATGCCGGGCTCATGGACCGAGGATGAATTCACCACCAAAGGAAAGGTTTCTTTCCGCGCACTGGGTGCCGGGCAGTCACCGCGTGGCTCGCGTAACGAGGCCATACGTCCCGACGTGCTGCTGGTCGATGACTTTGATACGGACGAGGACACCAAGAATCCGGACATCATCCAGAAGCGTTGGGACTGGTGGGAAAATGCGCTGTACCCCACACGTTCCATTTCTGAACCTACACTGGTCATCTTCTGCGGCAACATCATTGCCAAGGACTGCTGCGTGGTGAGGGCAGGCGAAATGGCCGACTCCTGGGACATCGTAAACATCCGCGACAAAAACGGATTTTCCACATGGCCGGAAAAGAACTCGGAAGAGGACATTGACCGTACACTGTCCAAAATATCCAAAAAGGCGGCACAGGGTGAATATTACAACAACCCCATTTCCGAGGGCGAGGTCTTCGAGAACATTTCATACGGCAAGATACCGCCTCTCTCCAAATTCAAGTTTCTCGTGGCGTATGGCGACCCGGCACCGGGCGAAAGCAAGGGGAAGAAAGGAAAATCATTCAAGACGGTTTCACTTTGTGGCAAATTGGGCACCAGGCTCTATGTCATCAAGACTTTCCTGGCGCAGGCACTCAATGCGGAGTTCATTGACTGGTATGTCCGGATGCTTGATTTTGTCGGGGGCAAGACCAATGTTTATTGCTACATGGAAAACAACAAACTGCAGGACCCTTTTTTCCAGCAGGTGTTCAAACCGCTGGTGGCAAAGGTGCGACGGGAACAGAAGATTGCACTGTTCATCCGGGGCGACGAGGAGAAGAAGACGGACAAGGCTACACGTATCGAGGCCAACCTTGAACCGCTCAACCGCGAAGGGAACCTTATCCTCAACGAGGCTGAACGGGACAACCCGCACATGAAGGAACTGGAGGAGCAGTTCAAGCTGTTCACCTTGACCATGCGCTATCCGGCCGACGGACCGGATGCGGTCGAAGGGGCGAACCGCATCATCGATGAACTGATCAGGCGCATCGAACCGCCCGTTTTCCGCTCAAGGAAGGATGTGAGAAAACGGAACAAGAAAAGATTATGACAACTCTAAAATATTAGGACTATGAGCAAATTTGTAGAACTCACCGATTACGATGCGAGTATCCACCGCGACATTCTTGACGCACTGGTGCGCGAAGACGAAACGGTCATTGAGGTTTGCGAGGACAGGGCCATTGCCGAAATGCGATGCTACTTGGGCAAACGCTACGACTGCAACAAGATTTTTGCTGCCACCGGCGAGAACCGGAACCAGCTCGTGCTGATGATGGTCATTGACATGGCGGTCTATCACATCTTCTGCATCCACAACCCGCAGAAACTTTCCCAGGTACGCAAGGACCGATACGAACGGGCAGTGGAATGGATGAAGGCGGTGGCCGACGAGGATATATCAATCGAAGGAGCTCCGCTGCTACCCGAAGAACAAAGGGCAGGCAGATCGGATTTCCGCATTCAAAGCAACCGCAAACGTACGAACCACTGGTAAAAAGCAAGCAGTATGAAGAAGAAAAACAGAAAAAACAACAAAACCGGCATCATCACCGTTGGTGGAAACTTCGCGTTGCCGGGACAAAAGAAACCGAATGTGATTGTGCTCACACAGCCCAAACGTTTCGGACTGGACATTTCCGACTACATGGCAGCCGTCAAGGCAGCCGAGAATGTCGATTTCTCGCGACGTTACAAACTTTATGACCTCTACGAGGACATTCTGATGGATACCCACCTTTCCTGTGTGCTCGAAAAGCGAAAGAATGCCGTGCTGTGCTCCAACATGGAATTCCGGGTGGACGGGAAGCCCGACGATAAAATCAACGAACAGATACAGTCGCCCTGGTTCAACCGGCTGGTGGGTGACATCCTTGATGCGAAATTCTGGGGCTTCTCGCTCTGCCAGTTCTACAAGCTGCAGGAGTGGGTGGACTACGACCTGGTACCGCGTAAGCATGTGGATCCGGTCAGGGAACTCATCCTGCGCCACCAGACGGACATTACTGGCCATTCCTGGAATGAATATACCGACCTGCTTTTTGTGGGTTCACCGTCCGATTTAGGGCTGTTGGCCAAGGCTGCACCTTGGGTCATCTACAAACGTAACACTACGGGCGACTGGGCACAGTTCTCCGAGGTATTCGGCATGCCTATCCAGGAATATATCTATGATTCCGACGACGACGAGTCCCGCCAGCGAGCCATGGAGGATGCGGCCAACGCCGGAAGTCTGGCGCAGTTCTTTCATGCCAAGGACACAGAACTCAAACTTACGGAAGCCGGAAACAAAACGGGGTCTGCCGATGTCTATGAACGCCTCTGCGAACGGTGCAACAATGAAATATCCAAACTGATACTGGGCAATACGCTGACAACCGAATCGTCCGAAAAAGGCACGCAGGCTTTGGGTACGGTGCATAAAAAGGTGGAGGACAAGGTGCTGGAGGCTGACCGGAAGTACGTGCTGAATGTGTTAAATTACGACATGACGGACATTCTGCTGCACATGGGCATCAATACTGAAGGGGGAACATTCTGTTTCCCGGAACCGAAGGAAACAGATGCAGGCACCAAAATATCCATCCTTACGCAGCTGAAGAAGAACTTCAACATCCCCATCGACGACGACTATCTCTATGAGGAATTCGGCATCGACAAACCGGCCAACTACGAGCAGTTGAAGGCTGAGCAAAGGGAGGCTGCACAGGCTGCCCTGGTTCCAACCCCAAAGAAGGAACCGGAACCAGCGAATAAGGGACGGGATGATGAACCGACACCGAAACAGAAAAGAAACTTCCGGAACTGGCTCAAAGGTTTTTTCGTGAAAGCCCCGGCAGACGGGGCAGCTTTAGACTGGTAGTCGACAGACTGTATGCGGCTGATAATGGCAGCATCTCCATGGAGTTTGACTTTTCCGAAGAGGTGCTGCGGCGTGCCTTGCTGAACATATACAGCAGGGACTTTCATCCGGTAACCGAAATCGAAATCAACCTGTTCAATGAAATATGGGCAAAGATGAACAAGGCGGCAAAGGAAGGGTTCAGCAAATCCAAGGCCATTACTCCGGACGAGGATTTCAGAAATGCCATACTCCGGAACAACGCCGTATTCTCGGCATTCAAGGTACATCGTATGCAGAATGACATGGCACGACTTTTATTGGATTCAAACGGCATTTTAAAGCCGTTCGACAAATGGGTACAGGAAGTCTTGCCCATTGCTTCCCATCAGGTTCGTCACTGGCTGCGGACGGAGTATGATACGGCGGTCATCCGGGCGCATCAGGCGGCTGACTGGCAACAGTTCCTGCGCGAACGCGATATTCTGCCCAACCTCAAATGGCTACCGTCCACCTCCATTCATCCGGGGGCTGACCACCGCCCGTTCTGGAATACCATCCGGCCGATTGATGACACGTTCTGGAACATCCACCGACCGGGCGACCGGTGGAACTGCAAGTGCGACCTCACTGCCACCGACGAGGAGCCGACACCACTTCCGGACGAAGACGACAAGAACAAGCCCCATCCCGGACTGGATAACAATCCGGGAACGGACGGCAAACTGTTTTCCGACAATCATCCATATCAGGCAGAAGCCCACAAGGGTGCCCAAAAAGCGGTGGATAAACTTATGGCCCGTATTGACGAGATGATTGCGGAAATGCCGGACTACCTTACCGGGGAGGAAAAAATGGCCATTGCCCGGAACAACCTCGAAATGGAAAAGGCTCTTAAAATCAAAAAAGGAAAACCTATGGATGTGGATAAGGCGGACAAACAGAATGCAAATCCCAAACATGTGGAAGAGTATATTTTGGATTCCAAAGGAATATACCGCGATAAAAGGGGAAACAGATACCGGAAGAACAGCGATTACGATAAAAAACGGGATACTCCATACAGTATCAACTGCCAGACTTGCGCACCGGCATACGCTTTACGATTACGTGGATGGGATATTACCGCCAAAGGCAATGTCGCAGGGTCTAAACTTGAATATCTGAGTAATGGACGTGCTTTTGAAGTCTGGAAAAACACCGACGGTACTCCGGCGCAACATATAAGTATAAACAGCTGGCTTGCGCACAAAGGATACCTGAAAATGACCCCTAAAAGGTACATGGAGTATTTCAATGAGGTATGTAAGGAAGAAGGCGTGTATGAATTGTGCATCGGTTGGAAAAGCGGGGGCGGGCATGCTACAATCCTGCAACGGTTTGCGGATGGTGAACTAAGGTATATCGAACCCCAAAGCGATAATTCTGCCGGTTCAGGAATGGAATGGAAAGACGTAAAATATTTATGTGAAATAGGAGCTGCGACTTCCCACAACTGCAGGGGAGTCCTGAGAATTGACAATAAGCTATTCGATGTCTCCTTTCTCGATATTTTCGATACATGAATCGATAACGTCAAGGGATAACGGACCGGTTATTTCGGTTGCGTCTTTACCGTCATACAGATAGACGAAAGGATAACCGGTACAGGAGTCCCCCGGAAACTTGAACACATAGGCTTCCTGGCCTTCATAAATACCAAGGTATTCGAAGGTGTCACCGTATTGCTCAATAAGTACACGGGCCTCGTTCTTTACTTGTTCCGGTATATTCATAACGCATAAAAGGCATATTGAAAGCCTCGGTTGCAAAGTTATAAATTATTCTTGAATTACTGATAATTATGGACATAAAAGATTTTACGGAAATGATAAAGCGGAAACGTGACAGGCTGGACAGTATGATGCGCCGCAAAATGCCAGTCATGGTAGGACGAATGGCCAAAGACCATTTTCAGGATAACTTCCGGCAGGGTGGATTTGTCAATGGCGGTCTTCACCCTTGGCCCAAAGCCAAACGGCTGTCCTCGGGAGGTACCGATGCCGCCAGCAATTACGGCACGCTGCTCTCCGGCAGGAAGCATCTTTTCAAGTCGGTCGGATATACACCTGCCGACTACCGGGTAAGGGTGTTCAACGAGGTGGTCTATGCGCCCATCCACAACTGGGGCGGGGAAATCGACATCACCGTCACAGACCGCATGAGGCGCTTTGCATGGGCCAAGTTCTACAAGGCTTCGGGGAAAAGAAAAAAAGCCGGCACAGGGCAAAAGAAACGCGTTAAACGACGTACCAAACCGAAGGAACTGAATCCACAGGCACAGTTCTGGAGAAACATGGCACTTACCAAGAAAAAGAAACTGCACATCCGCATCCCGCAGCGCCAGTTCATGGGCGAAAGCGAAGAATTGAACAGCCGCATACGGGAGAAGGTGAATCAGGAAATTACCAACATTTTAAACAGCTAAGGATATGGAAGAAGTTTTTATCGCAATCATGGAACAGATTGCACAGGAAATGCCGGAACTCTCGCTCATCGATGAGGACTACGGACAATTGGAAATGGGAGCGGAAGAAGACCAGTATCCGGTCACCTTCCCTTGTGTATTGATTGGAAATTCCAGTTCCGACTGGCACGACCTCGGATATGGGGCACAGAAAAGCGAATCGATGGTCACAGTACGTCTGGCTGTCGATTGTTACGACGATACGCACTATGCCTCGGGCACGTATGACAAGGTGAGAGAACGGATGCAACTGGCCGGAAAACTTTACAAGTCGCTGCAGTGTCTGCAATGCACGGACAACGCTTCGCCGCTGGTGCGCGAGAAAAGCCGTTCGTATGCCATGCCGGGGGGCATCAAGGTGTTCGAGCTGGTCTTTTCGTTCACACTGCACGATGAATCGGCGTGCCAGTGAGAGGTTTGCCGAAACTTGTTTCAGGCAAGCCCGAGCGCAGCCGCCGTTGGGCAATGCCAATCGGCCATGCCGTCATCTTATGGGGAATAGTTCCAGCTGGGCGGCAGTCAGACGGGGAGCCTTGACCTTGGGTACAGGACGGATGGGGCGGTCGCTTCCTTCCCGCGTCTTCCGCCGGATGATGGCCATGATACGTTCTTCGGATATAAAGAATTCGCGCTCCGACAACACTTTCAAAGCATCGTCGAACCGCAGCCGCTGCACTTCGGTCCAATAGTAGTAACGACGGCACAGTGCCTCGTCACGCAGCTTGATCAGTTCTTTATCCCGTCCTTTACCCATATACTTGTTTTCTCTTACAAAAATAGCTGATTTTCATCGAATTTAAGAACAAAAGCGCCGCAATTATAACAACTGCGGCGCTTTCTGTTTACAGGGTTAACGGTTTCCGGTTACAAACGGCAGAAACTGGGTTCAATGCGGGTCCATACGCCGTTTTCAGGGTTGCGGCGGCTGAAGTAGTAGTTGGTGGCATTGCGCTGCACTACATTGGCTTCCTTGAACAGGCGCATGATGTCTGCATACTCTTCATCGAACTTATCTTCCAGTTCATACAGCTTTGAAATGCTCTTGTAGTCCAGGTCGCCCATCTTGTTGCGCTCCAGCAGGGTCATGGCCATCTGATACATCGGATCATCCGAACCTTTCTCACTGTTCTGCATGTAGCGCTTCAGATAGTCAATCAAACGGTCGGCTGCCATGTCGGCTCGTTCATCGAAGCCTTTCACCTTGTTGCTCTTCACCTCCAGACGGAAGTCTCCGTCCGTAATGGTGTAGCTGCGCTGTTCGTCGCTTTTCACCTGACCGTATTCCTTCATCACCTTGGTAAAGGCATCGGCTTCTTTTTCCAGCCATCCGCGAAAACCTTTGACATCCTCAACCAGTGAGGTAACTTTCGACTTCACGTCTTGCATAAACTCACCGCGTAATGCCTCGTAAGTTTCACGACGGGCGATGCGGTCTTCTTTCTCTTCTTGCTGCAGCTGGGCCATCAGGGCTGCTCGCTGTTCTTTACTCAGGGACTTGACGTCCACACTTTGATTGTTCTTTTCCATGTTTAAATCATTTTGAATGTTCATTACTTGTTTTTATTCCTACTCGTTATCCTGCGATTCTGGTTCATCGTCTATCAGCATGGCCTCCCCATTGGCATACGCCCAGTCAGCCAGCTCGTTGAAAAACTCCGCTGCATCCTGGTTCTCCAGATCGGATGTCGTAAGAGTCACGTCTTTTCTTATGCGCTCAAGCGCTTCATGTGCTTTTTTATCCATATTGTTCTATTTATCGGTTAAACCTCCTTTTCGTTGGATAGCCCGCAGTTTGATGGCCAGTTGTTCCAGCTCCGCTGTACTAATCTGAACAAAAGGTTTGCCGGCTATCCGAGGGTTGTTGCAGAATTCGTTCACCCGGTTCCAGTCAGTGGTGTCTATACCCAACTGTTGCATCAGCTTCAGACATACGCTGCGTTTCCGTCGCAGTTCCTCGCGAAGTTTCTGCCGCCATTCATCCTGCCCGGTCAGTTTCTCCAAGGCACAGCAGCAGGCTTCATATTCCTTGGAAGTCATTTCACGGAGGCTTTCCGTACGGTCCCACGTGTACTGCAGAACGATTTGCTTCTTTAGCCCTTCCCGGTCTCCTGTACAGGGCAGCTTGTTGAACAATGCGTAGAACCGGGCGAAATTGGTTACTTCCTGTGCCATATTATGATGATTTTATGTTATTCAAACAATACTTTAATGCCACACGAACTGGCCACGTCAAGTTCCAGTTTGGCTCCATTGCTCAGTTCCCAGTCCTTCAGCATATAGATATAGTCACAAGCCAGCAACTGGGCAATGTCGGCCCGCATGTGGGCTCTCCAATGAGCTTCATCCGGCAATCCGTTCCTGAAAGGGTTTACAGGATCATAGCCTTGTGCCATCAGTTTCTCCTCGGCACGGCTGAAGGCTTCCTTGCGCTCATTCATATCATAGTGCGCGATGGCTCCGCTGATGTACACTTTCCCGGCACCGGTCACTTCACCACGTTGAAAAGCCTTGTGTCGTTCCCACCGTTCTGGAACCACCACACTGTAGTTGCACGATTGGCAGCAGCAGCCTTCTTCTTTCACCGGGAACGGATTGTATCCGTAGCCCTCATACTCTTTGCCGCAGATGCAGCACACTTTCTTTTCTTCTTTCTTTTCCATCACTTCAAATCTTTAATGTTTATTTGGCAGGACGGATGCCATACCTGGATATTCCGGGCAAACATCACATCCCTGGTTTCTATCACTACGTGTCCCTTTGTCTTGGCCCTGCGCAGACGGAGGTCGCTTTGTATGTTACGCTCTACCCAATCGTCCACCACGGCCTCCGCCTCCTGTCCTTTCAGGAGTATCTGGTACAGCTTATTCTCCCATTCCATCATTCAAATAATCCTCCATATTATCGTCCTTCAATGTTTTGGCAGCACCTTCTTCCCATATCACGTAGGGTTCACCGGGCTTTTCCATAAAGCGGCTTTTGCACCAGGCTTTGAAACAGCTTACCATGATTTTCACATCGGCATCATATTCCACCTTGCGGGCGCTTCTACCTGCCGGATGAAGTCCCTCGGCATGGCTGATGAAGATAAACAGTTTCTTGGGATGACGTTCCTTGAACTCCTTGTAGGTCTTGTAGTTCAAGCCGCTGTATTGGAAGCTGTCGATAATCACGATGCCGGGACTGCCCCGGCGCTGCAGACGTTCCTCCAGCTGGTCCATCGACTCGCGGTCAAGGATAACCAACCGCTTGCGCACTTCGTCCATCTTATGCCGTTTCAGGCTCATCTGGAACGAAAGGCCAGTGCTTTCTTCCAGGCTGTCATAGATGACACGTCCGAAGCCGCACAGGTACTTGGCCAGCTGCATCACAAAGCTGCTCTTTCCGTTCCCGCTGGCACCCCAGATAATCCACACGCCACTCTTGGCAGGGTTGCCAATCGAGGCTTGCCAAGCCCCGGTAAATTCATACCGGGGTATCTTCATATTCAGCACCTCACCGGGGCTGTAGGCTCTTTTCAGTTTCATGCTTGCATCCTCCTTAATTTTTCGATTTCGGTATATACGCGCCGCAAGCCGCCTCCGGTGCTGTGAACAATCTTGGCAATGTCGGCACCGTCCGGGGCATTGATTTTGGCCACGATGGCAGCCTGTGCCTTCAGGAATTTTTCTCGTTCCTGTGCATCATCCGGGGTCACCTTGCTGTAGGAGTCACCGTAGCGACTCAACATTTCGGTATAACCCACCTTCTTGCCTTCGATGGCGCGGTTGATCTTTTCCTTCAGCCCGTCTGCACCCATCATATACCACGCACAGCAACGCTCGGTGGCGTTCCACAGGGCCTTCAGTTCAAGGAAGGCTTCATACTGCAGGTCCCCGGCTTCATCCAGAATAACCAGGGGCGTATCTATCGTGCGGAGGTAAGCCACCAGATCCTCATACACGTCGCTGTAGCGTCCGTTGCTGGTCACGCCGAATTCCTTGGCAATGTAGCGTATCAGCTTCAACTTGGTCTTCACCTGGCTGCAGTCCACATATACGGCGTGCTTGTGCTGCTTCACGTAAGCTTTGGCCGTAAAAGTCTTGCCGATATTGGGCATATCGCACAGGATGGCGCTCAGCCCGCTTCCCTGGCACACTTCCAGCTGCTTGCTCACAAACACATAGGTCGGGGTCTGTGCTGCCTGCCAGGGCATTTCCGTACGCAGTTGCACGCCCAGTCTTCGGGCTATGCCTACCCAGTTGGCATCACTGACCTGCTTTTCATAATTGCCCCGCTTGATGGTATTGTACACACTGGGGGCTATGCCCAGTGCCGTAGCATGACGGTTGTCACTGGGATAATTTTCACGGTCGGCGGCTATCGCTGCCACAATACGTTGCTTTACTTCATTTGTTATTTCCATTTGAATGCTGTTTTAAATTCGTTCTAACGTCGTTAATTATATCTTGGCTACTGCATCATGCTCAAAGGCACTGATGTCCATATAGGCTGAGTAATCTTCTTCCTCGGCTTGTGCAGGAAGGGGAACGGCTTCCGCCTGTACCTCTGTTATCAGTTTCGCTTCCTCTTTGGCAAGGATGCCCACACGCTTGATCTTGCCGTCCTTCATCATCTTGTCGAACTGGGCTACATACTTGGACTGTTCGGTATAGGCTGCCTTGTCGTACTCGGTCTGCTCGGCTGTATTCTCATTGTAACGGGCTACGGGCTTGCAGGTGGCGATATATCGTCCGTTCTGGTAGATATATACCTCGTTGATGGTTCCGTCGGCATCGGGCAGATAATAGGCATCTACCTTGTAGTTCCTCGGCTCCAGCTTTTCGATGATTTCCGGGCTGGGCAGTCCGTATTGGTTGTACATCACCGTGCAGTAGGTGTTCTGCCGGATGGTTGTTTCGGTGTGCTGTCCGATGAACCGGTAAAGAACGGCCTTGTCCCAAGGTGCAAGGTTCGGGTTCTGATGGGCGCAAAGCACATCCCAACGGCTCATGCCCGGATAGCGCTTTTGGTTGGGGTGAGGCTGTGCGTTGAAGGTCTGGATGGCGCGTATGTCATCGGCTACCAGTTCTTCATAACTATAGGTCTTCACCTTGTAGGTGTTGTTCTTTTCGTCATACACCTTTTCTTCCTTCGGGCGGTTGGCCTCCAGCTTGGCCCACCAGCGGCCGATACCTACCTGCGTGCGTTTCTCCACACCGTATTTCTTTTCGCGGTTCTTGTGCTCGGCACGTTTTTCGCGGGAGTTTCCGGGATTACACCAGCGGATCAAGGGGAAAACGGTACCGGCTTGCATCAATCCGTCGGCAAAGTCGCTTACCAGGTGGTGTTCCACTTCCAGCTCGGCAGGGATATACATGCCGTTCCGGTCCAGGGTTTGGAACATGTTTCGCATGCAGTCCAAAAACAACTCGGTAGTCTTGTACCGGTTGTAGGCATATCCTACCACAGCGCCGCTCACCACATCGTAGGCATAATAGGCTTTCACACGGTTGCCATCCTTCATCGGGCGAGGCAGGTCGCGGTCATCAAGGCTCACCTTGCTCAATGAGAACTCACCGATACTGCGCAGATGGTAGGGGCGGTAGGCGTTGTTGAAATCCCATTGGCTCATGTGAAGCTTGGCTCTAAGGGCCTTGTTCTTGGGGTTGTTCAAGATATTGGCTACCGTGGCCGGGCTCAATACCACCGGATTGCCGTCCTTGTCGGTAAAGTCTGCTGGGTTCAACACCTCGCCGGTCTCGGGGTCGTACAGTTCCAGTTCACCTTGTACGAACATATTGTACTGCTCCCACACCGTAGTGTTGAAGGGCTGCTCCGGTTGGCCATCGATGCTCAGCAGCAGGCGCTCAATGTCGTAGGTCACTTTCCGGCGGTTCTGGTTCATGAACTTGCGGCTGATAAGGCTTTCATAGCCGTGGGCCTTGAAGTCATTCACACGCTTCTTGAAGCGGTTGGAACTCACGGGCAGGGTATGCCCGAACTCTGCCTGATAGTAGCTGATGGCTCCTGCCAGCTCGCCCCAGTTCACCGGACCGGCCTTCATGGCCTTGCGCATAAAGGTGGCATCGTCCATCGCACGAAGCACGGCTTCAATGACCGAAGCGTTCACCGTATATTCCTGTATGTGTTCCGGAGGAAGGGCATCACCGTTGTCAAAGCGGAACCGGGTGTAGAATTCCCGGGCTTTCGCATCGATGTGGTAATGACCGATAAACCAGTTCCTCAAAATATTTTCTTTCATTTCTCCGTATTTTAATTTTATCCGTTCCTGAAATCGCAGGGGCATGGTGGCAATCTCTATCAGTGCATAACTTCCAAGCCCCTTGCCTTGTCGCACAACGTTGATTTCTTTCCTGGCCGCCAACTTCTTGTAATTGGGTACCGACATGATGGGAGCAAGTTCTTCCATGGAAAGCATGGAGGGATGATGTCCTCGCAGCGCACGGCTCTTGCTGTAGTCGGCCTTTCCGTCTTCCCGAATCACCGGGCGGTCATCGTAGGTCAAATCCTTGTATGATATGCACAATATCTTTCCATAATACTCCATTTCATTGCTGTTTATAAGGCGGCTGCCATCTGTTGGGTCTCGTGCTGCAGCTGCATGAAGTCTGATACAAACTCACATTGGTAGGTTTCGGTCCGTTTCCCGTCCACGTACACGTCCACATCGTTGGTCTTCCGGTGGACTACCAGTTTTACACGGGGACCGAAGGTGCAGGTCATGGTATGCACACACTCTTCAAAGGTCGTTTCACAGTTGGGGATGAATTCGCCGTCAGTCAGCTTGCCGCCTCGTTTCAGGGCGAGGGTGCGGATCCGGCGGGCTTGGTCGCTGTCACGGACAAAATTCAGTGCCTGCCACACAGCCTGGCGGCTGCACTTAAAGGTCTTCATCAGGAAGGTCTTTGTCTCGTTATCTGTCAAAATCTGCTTTCTCATATCGTTTATCTCTTGATTTATTGCTATATTTGGCGAAAATTTAAATTGTAAACACCATGGTTCCATACGTATTACTCAAAATGGATATCCTTGCGGAGAATCCGGAAATTACCGAAGAAGCATTTCACGAAGCAGTTGATCCTTGTCTAAACCGCCTTCGGCATTTGAAGGGTAGCTTTGACCGCAATACGGACATAACCACTGCCCTTCGTCGTTCCGCACAAGATGGTGGACATGAACACTATGTAATGCGTGTAGTCCTGGGTATTTCCGTAGGCATGGCTCGTGCAGAACATCTTCTGCAGGTTTATGATGCTTACGCAAATCTGATTGCGTTTGAACTTCCGGAGTACAAGGTGCAGGCTGCAGGTGAGATTCTGAAATTTCAGAATTCACCCAAGTGACACCGCTGCCTGTTTTCTTTTTCTCTGCGCAGGAGTAGATGGCCATCCTCTTTTCCCGGCTCAGGCATTCCATCGGGATGCTGTACACGAAGACGGGACGTTCTCCCTTTTCACCGGTTCGGTATCCGTACTTTAGGGTACCTATCGCAAATTGATGATACAACGCATCACCCAGGATGCTTTTCAAATTCTCTATACTGATAGTCGCGTATTGATCGTTTAAAATATATCCTTTCATATCGCTTGCTTTTTAGTCGTTATTGCTCATTTATAATTCCTCAATCGCTTTCCGCTTGATGTCATCCGAATCATCCGGAAGTATCTCGTAAAGGCGTGTTCCCTTTTTCAGTTCCTCAATCAGCACCTGCATGGCTTCTTCGCACGCACAGCTCACATTCTCTATCACCCGGTAGGCATCCGAGTTACTGATCGCATCCTCTGTCATGAACTGTCCGGCCAAATCCATAGCCTGGTCGGCAATGTTCTGTGTATGGGCCGCACTGCTTATCATCGTGCGAAGCTTCTGCTTATACTGACGCTCTACTTTTGCTTGATTGATGTTCTTTGTCATAATCTGAATTTTTAGAGGTTAATATCGTGGGGCGCGGGGAATCGAACCCCGACGGCTTTCTACGCTTTCTTATTTCGCTTTCTCATTTTCTGTTTACCAACTTTCCGGCCGTGCCTGCCGCCCCTGCCCGTCTTTCCGGGCTGCCAGTTATCCGGCAATCTATTTGCCTTGTTTTTCTATCATCGAAAGGACAACCTTCCTGTCTTCATCCCAAAGCGGAAGCCCCAATTCGATGGTCCGTTTCACCACTTCCACTTCACCAGCCAGCCTTACCGCTTCTTTGCGGAAATCGGTATCATCATACGCATGCGCCTTGCCAATCAGGAAGTCGGCAAGGTCGCTGTTACGTTGCCGTATGGATTCCTTCAGGCTGGCATTTGTGTCCTCCAACACCCCTAAGCGAATGCTGATTTCTTGGAGCGACCTCCGGATTCCCCCGCTCGTCGGGTCGTCCATCGCTTTAAACTCCTTGCAGAAATCATCCTTGTACATGTCTGTGGCCATATAAAGCCGGTTGATAATGGCAAATGTTTCTGCATTTACCGCGCATTGGGTTCTTTCCTCAAATTCTTGCTGTGTCATAATCTCACTTATTTTATTGTATTATTCTGCATCTTCAATTTTGAAAGAAAAGCACTTATCCGCCAATACTCTTTTTACAAAGTCTAAGTCGTATCTATCAGCCGAAAAGAAAACTGCCTGATAATCTACACTGGGATAAGCCTTGATTGCTGTTGTATCTACCATCTTCTTGACCAGTCCGTAAAGAGTTTCGGCGGTCTCAGCTGTTGCTTGAGCTATAATTACTTTTGCTTTCATTTTCTTTAATCCTTAAAATTCGCTAATCACACGCCTTTTTTGTATATTTGGCGCGCTGTTTACATCTTAAACACGCTGCAAATATAGGGTAAAATTTTAACCCATCAAAAGATTATGGAGAATATTTCAACTATAAAGGATAGAATTTTAACCTTCTTAGAGTCTGAAGGCATTAAAAAGGCTGATTTCTACAGCACGACTGGCATTTCCGATAGTAATTTCAAAGGGAAAAATCTGTCCAGTCAGCTTGGAGGAGATGCTATAGTTAAAGTTTTAACCTCATATCCGAACCTTTCAGCAGACTGGTTGCTTGTTGGTGCAGGTAGCATGTTGAAAGATGATTTGAACGGCATTCAAACAGCAGACGAAGCCAATCCTTCGACTCTGCCTACAACATCTATGAACCCATCTGTCGGCACACCATACTACGATGTTGACTTTATTGGGGGATTCGATGAGGTGTTCAACTCTCAGGTAAACATACCCGCCACCAACATCGTAATAAGGGGATTCGAAAAAGCCAGCCTCTGGTGCAATGTCACCGGCCACTCCATGGAGCCCAAAATAAACCATGGCGACATCATTGCCCTGCACCAATGCACACTCAATGACATCCAGTATGGCGAAATCTATGCAGTGGTACTGGACACCATCCGTACCATTAAAATCCTGCGCAGGTCGCCGGATCCGGACAAACTGCGCTTCATCCCCATCAACACCAATGACTACGATGAACAGGAATTCGACAAATCACGCATCATCAATGTCTTTGAAGTAATCGGAAGTATCAGCAAGTTCTTCTAATGAGGAAGCTCATGCGTCATATCACCCAATAGGCACAATAAGACGCACGCACACACTTTTCAAGGCATTTCCAGGGTAGCAGGACACAAAAACAACTGTAAATCAAATGTTTCGCGCTATATATATAATGTGTATCAATAAAATAAGTGTCGTTTTTCCTATCTGAAAACAGCGAAAAACGGCACTTATTTACATTGGCAACCCCTTTTCCTATTTCGGGCATACCCTCTAAAAACCGAAAAAGTAACCCTAAAAGTAACCCTAAACTCATTGAAGTAGTAACCCTAAACAGTAACCGTAATAGTAACCCTAAACTCAAAATTACCATCCGTAAGGGCATAAAAAAGGGGAGCCATAAGCTCCCCAATCAGCATTCAAAGAAATAACGCCTACAAGCCTTTCTAACGGCGTTATTATATCGTTCTAACCATTGCCTTACTACCGCCAGAAATGAGCGTAGATTGCTTAATTATAGCTTTTTTCGTGCATATTGTGCCGTTACCAGACAGTCCGGCATGAAGCAGGTAATTCTTGGTTGCACCCACCTGATCTGCCGTCAGAACCGTATAAACAGCCGATATACTGCTGAAATACCAATCTTTCTGCTTCGTCCCGTCTATTTTATGCAGCAAATGCACATGAATCACTTTTGCCATATTCGTTTCTATTATGCTGCAAATATACCAAATAATGCTTATTTAGAAGAATTTTAAGGCACTATATTTAAAAATAGGCACAAAAAAACGGCCACACAGCCGTTCACACCATCATATAACAAAATCCATCAACCCAGCCATAAAACGGCCACACAGCCGAAAATAAAACCCTTCCAGGCCGTTTTAGCCCCATCTGCAAGCCCGATGTAAAGCAATCCCCCGAATATCCGAAGAAAAGCCCCTCAAACGTAAAGCAGATGTAAGCCCATGTAAAGAGAAAAACCGCTTCGAAATATTCAGCCCATTTTCCCGATCATGCCTAAACCCTTTGGTTTTCAAAATCTTTCGCCCATTTTTCCCGACCATTGAAAAAACCGCTTCGTTCTATGCCCCATATATCTTTAATTATACCGGACATATAGGCGGTGCTCATTACTTTTACATTAAGCCAGGCACATACACTATAAAATCTTTGAGTGCTACCAATGGAAATTATATTTATTTGGAGTATGGAAATGTTAGACAACCGCTTTCTGCTGGTAGGACTTTCACAGTTCCTGCGTCATTCTTCTCCATTGTGTTTTCTAAAAAGGCACTTTAAGAATAATCTATAAATGAATTATTCAACTCAAAGCAGTTGTCGTTACCCCCCCGACTTTATTAGTCGCCCGTAACATCGGATAATTGTAAATGCATTAACCGAATAGTACAATTGTTTAATGGTTAAATCAGGAAAAGGCGAGTCGTGAGATTCGCCTTTTCGCATTCATTCTCTATTGCCTTTCCGGATGCAATTCACATTCCTTTTTGTATTACCCCTGATTTCAGGGCGCAGAATGTTTCTTTTTATCCCTGCATCTCCTTCACCTCCTTCTCCCATCCTCCTGTTCATTGGCTTTCCCGGTGAAACCGCTTTCCACCCTCATCGCCCCGTCTTTGCATCGCGCGACACACCGTAGTACCCCGGCATGGCCCGGTAGATGGGTTGCGTGGGTTTCCCCACATTCTTCAGCTTTCCTTCTTGCTGCAACCGTTTCAGGTGGACGTTCGCGGTGGTGCGTGCCATGCCGCACAGCGCTTGGAAGTCGCTGCGAATCAGCACGTCGTGGTCGGAAAAGTATTCTTTCAGCTTCATGTCTATCTCCACTTCCGAAAGCTTCAGGGAGTGGCGGGTGTATTTGCTGCGGATGGCACTGACTCCCGTCATCGCTTGTTTCAGCCTGACGTCGGGACGGAAACTGATGCTCTTCAGCCGGAGTTTCAGGTGCTTGTTCGGGGTGCTGCGGGTCACTTTCTGTGTGGCTTCCAGGGTGGGGGCAAAGTAGCCTAGCCCTTCGATGTGCACCTCGTGGCCGTCGCGCAGTTCTTCGCCGCAGATTTGCGTCAGGCAGTCTATCGCGTTCATCACGTCACCCACCGTGAGCGAGCTGCGGGCATGCACGCGGTTGTAGAGCTGCCGCATGGTTACTTTCCCGTTGAGCAACGGGCGGGGATGCAGCCCTCTTTCTTCCGATTCCCCTTCCGCGTTGGGGTTCTCGTACCAATCGTAAACTATTGCCATAATACTTGTTTCTTAATGCTTTAAATGTATATACTTGTTGACTCGAAGGTGCTGTCTTGAAAGTGAACCACTGGAGTCGGTCGAGTGAATGACTGGAGTTGGTAGAATGAGTGACTGGAGTTGGTCGAGTGAACAACTGGAGTGGGCCGTTTATAAGTCAGCATACAAAGATAGTGATATTAGTAAGATTTACCTATGAAAGTCCTTACTTTCTTTCTAACTGTGTTCTCTGGAAAATAGTTGATGGAATGCTTGCAAAGCGCTTTCTCGTTGTAGTAAATTCGTAGCGTTGGTACTGACAAAACGAAACCTGTTTACTATTAAAATGAAAAGAAGTTATGAAAAAGAAATTAATGACATTGGAACAACGTCGCTTGTTGCGCGAGGCACAACAGTTGTTGGCTTTATCGGAAAGGCAGAAAGCGAGAAAGAAAGCACCGGAGGCGTCGGAATCCGGAGACAGCACGAATACAACGGTTCGCCTGACGAGACAGGTTATGGATTTTCTGACGAAACGTTATGATTTCCGTTATAATCTGTTGACGGAAGAGACCGAATTCCGTCCTGCCGGGCAGCGTGATTTCGCTTTCCTGTCTGTCGGTAAGCGAAACCTGAACGCTTTCTGTATTGAGGCTCATGCTGAGGGTATCCCTTGCTGGGACAAGGATTTGAGTCGCTACATCTATTCTACTTACATTCCCGATTATCACCCCTTTCAGCTCTATATGGAGGAATTGCCGCAATGGGACGGCGTTGACCGGCTGACACAGCTCGCCTTGCGGGTTTCCGACTGTCCGCATTGGGTGCAGGGATTTCATATCTGGATGCTGGGGCTTGCCGCGCAGTGGTCGGGGCTGGCAGGCATACATGCCAACAGTGTGGCGCCTATTCTTGTAAGTCAAGAGCAGGGACGGCAGAAATCCACATTTTGCAAGTCATTGATGCCGATGGTTCTGCGGCGATATTATGTGGATAATTTGAAGCTTACTTCGCAAGGGCAGGCGGAACGCCTTTTGGCGGAAATGGGCTTGCTGAATATGGACGAGTTTGATAAGTATGCCGAAAGCAAAATGCCGTTGCTGAAGAACCTGATGCAAATGTCTGACTTGAATATTCGTAAGGCCTATCAGCAGAGCTTCCGCCAACTGCCTCGTGTCGCCTCTTTTATTGGTACCAGTAACCGTTTCGACTTACTTACAGACCCTACGGGAAGCCGCCGTTTTCTTTGCGTGGAAGTGGAGCGGGTGATCGATTGTACCCATATAGAACATGACCAGATTTATGCACAACTGAAGGCGGAACTGCTTGCGGGGAGGCGTGATTGGTTCACCAAAGAAGAGGAGCAGGTGTTGCAGGTGCAGAATGAGGCGTTCTACCGTGTTTGTCCCGCAGAGGATGTTTTTCATAGTTATTTTCGTGTGGCGAATTTCGGTGAGAAGTGTATCGGTCTTACGGCTGCCCAGATTTTCAGGGAACTTCAGCAAAAGAATTCCGCTGCCATGCGCAGCGTCAATCCTATGCGCTTCGGCCAAGTGCTGCTGAAAGCGGGGGTGGTGCGTCGGCACACAGAGTATGGAAATGTGTATCAAGTGGTAAGGAGGTAATGAGACTGAAGAATGTTTCTGCAGTTGTGGTGACGGCTGAAAGCTGAAAGTATCCCCTAAAGGGATACTTTCAGCGTAAAGGTCGATGGAATAGGAGAGATGGCAGGTACTGAAAGAACTGAACGCATTTGAGATGTACCAAAGTTGTGTATAGATCGTACCTGCTCTCTATTAAGATATAGTTAAATCTATTACCATCCTTGATTCTGCGGATAACGTTCACCGGTCGTCACACGATCAATCATTTGTTGCGGAATAGGACGTAACCAATGTCTGTCTTCCGTAATGTTCGTATTGGCTTTACCATCGTCATACTTACGTACACGATCAATTAGTGTCCCGGTACGGGCTAAGTCTGCCCATCGGCAATGTTCTGCAAGTAACTCACGGGTACGTTCTTCAAGAATAAAGTCGAGCGTAACATCGCTTGGAGCGATATCCAGTGCCCCAACTTCACCGATTTGCTTATCACGGGCACGCTCCCTGATCACATTTATATATTTAGCTGCATTCGTGTTGTCACCCAATTTGAAAGCAGCCTCAGCGGCCAGCAAATAAGTTTCACCTAAACGATAAATGATGTAAGAACGATCTGTATTGTCATTAGGAATAGCACGCGTTCTGTCCAGAAACTTCATGATAGTTGGGAAAATGGCGCGACCATTGTAAGCGTCAGGGGTAAAAATCAGATAGTGATTACCTTCACGGTTTTGAGTTTTAGCTCTGATTTCCTCAGCAGGCATATAATATCCCGGATAGTACATGGCAGTATCACCAACAATGGTATAGTCCCAGTTGAAGCTTTCGTCCTTGCCGTCAATGACATAATTGACAACACCGCCTTTTTGCGTTTTAGTGGCATACCATACTGTCTGGAAAGTTGCTTTATAACGTGTATCTTTATCACGATTGTTGAAAGCATTATAGGTATAGCTGGTAGGATTAATCCAAGAGTAACAACGTCCGTCATTAATATTACGCTCACCCAAATATTGGTCATAGCCATTCACGAAGTAATGGTTCAGCGTGCTGCGGCCGCCAAAAGTGTTGTCATCATCCCAGTCCATACGCGCTACAAATAGTTCTTCCTTGTTCTTGCCGGAAGGTGCATCATTTGCTTCATCGAAAATATCTGCAAAATTGTCCATCAACTTCAGTCCCAAAGAAGAAGCATCTGCGATTAGTCCGGTTGCCATATCAAAAGCCTTTTGATAATATTCCTTAGCTTTGGTAGTGTTATAGTACTTCGTTTGCGTATTTCCTTTATAAGATGGATTAGCAGGGTCTTTGTCGAATACCCAGGCTAATGTCAAATAAACACGTGACAACAAGTGGCGGGCAGTTGCGGCAGAAGCACGACCTGACTCCAGATTGTTCAGCTGTGGGCTGGGTGAACAGAGTCTGATGGCATTCAACAAATCAGGGATAATGACTTCTTCATAAACACGTACCATATCATGGCGCTCGGACGAAGTGCTGGGGGATGCATTATAGGTAGTAGTCAGTGTGACGTCACCGAATTGTTCCACCAAATGAAAGTAATTATAAGCTCGCATAAAATAAGCTTCACCTAAGTACTGATCACGCTGTGCAGCGGTTAAGGCGGTGGTGGTAACATCTACTTTAGCAGCATTTTCAATCATATAATTCAAGGTGTTGATGTGAATATAAGCATCGTTCCATAACTTTCGTGGGTATTCATTGTTTGCATTATATTTTTCTAGATCGTAATTTGCCAGATCTGCACATCGGTTACTTTCTCCTATATTATTCTTTTATTCATCCGTTCCCGGATTCATCAGACCATGGATACCTTCTTCGGCACTATACGTGGAGCGTACATTGGCGTAAACAGAGTTCAAGGCCATGCTAAAACCTGAAGGTGTCGCCATGAAATCCTGCATCACATTCGAGTGATTTTCTTCTTCTAGGAAATCGGAACAACCAGTTGTCAGCAAAACAAGTGATGACAAGGCAAGTGTTGACAATATTTTTTTCATATCTATTCTGCTATTATTCGTTATTAATTTAGAAAGTTAAGTTCAAACCAAATACAAATGTACGTGTAGGAGGAGTCTTTAGATTGATGGTACTTGTGGTCTCCGGATCAATGCCGCCATCCTTACGGTATTCTTTACTAAACCAAGTGTAGAGATTTGAGCCTGTAGCATATACACGAGCTGACTGTACATTTAACTTGGAAAGAAATGTTTTGGGGATATTATATCCTAATGTGATATTTCTCAGTTTCAGATAGGAGCCATCGTAACGGGCCAGTAACCCTTTATTGGAAACTGTAGCGGTAGTTGGTTTGGGCCAACGGGCAGTTGTGTTGTCCGGTGTCCAATAATCTATATTCAGGTTGTTATAACCACCCTGCAAAGTATTCATCCAGCCGTTATGCATATCCGAAGTAATAGTCCCGCCACAACGGAATGTCCACAAGAACGAAAGATCGAAGCCTTTCCAGGCAAAACGGTTGTTGATACCTCCTTCAAATTTGGGAGCACGCTGTCCGATAAATGTTTTATCATCTTCATTGATTATTTGCTTGGCTTTCGGAGTTACACCATCTTCTTCATAATCTATATGATGGTTTTTGATTTTAACAGTACCGATTACTGAATTGGCACCGGAAGTTGCGTAGCCGAATGATTCTGCCAGTGCACGGTCTTCAGGAGTATCCTGCCACAATCCATCGTGTTCGTAAGAGTAAATGATATATCTGTCTTGTCCCAAGAAGAATCCGGCATCCTTGTCAAATTCTACTCCTTCGCCAAGATTCATGATCTTGTTGCGGTTGCCGAAGATATTCAAGTCAGTTGACCAAGAGAGTTTATCCAGACCGTCACCTGCAATATTGACTGTAGTTACATTGAATTCCAAGCCACGATTTCGGGTAGCACCACGATTGGTAAGATAGGATTGGGAATAACCCGAAGTAGAGGGCAGGTTCACACCTAACAGCAAGTCCGTGGTATTTTGCTGGTACCATTCAATAGTACCTGTAATGCGATTGTTCAAGAAGCCGAAGTCCACACCTATATTCCAGGTTTCGGTATTTTCCCATCCTAAGGATTTATCCGGCACAGAACCCGGACGAACACCCATCACACCGTTTGTCCCTAACAAGTACTTGCTACCGGTATCCAATCTTGACATAGTCTGATAAGCACTGATAGCTGTACTACCCACATTACCCCAACTGAGTCTAAGTTTCATGCCGGAAAGAACATCTGCATTGACATTCTGCATAAAATTCTCACGCATCAAATTCCATCCCAAAGCAACAGAAGGAAATGCATGCCATTTGTTACCATCGGCCAAGCGGGACGAACCATCGTATCTCACTGTTGCCGTCAGCAGATACTTTTCTTTATAATTATAGTTCAGACGCCCCATATAGGAAAGTAAGCCCCATTTCTCATAGCTGCCACCACCGGTCACATTGCCTTGTGCAAGTCCCGGATTATAATACTGGATATTGTCATCATAATAATCATTACCCGATACGTTGTTCTTTGTGAACTCTTGCTCTTGTGCGGAAAATAATCCGGTAACATTAAAATTATGAATGTTGTTGAATGAGTAGTCCCAAGTCAAGATATTCTCCAATGTATAGTCTACGGTGTGCTGGTATTCTCCAAAAGACCAGTCAAGAGCTCCCATGCGTTTAGTCGTATTAGTGGCTTGGAATTGACCGATTGAATAATATTTCAGATTTACACCACCGTTAAAACGATACTTAATGCCGAAAGGTAATTTCACGTCAATGTAACCGGTCGTGAAGGTTGACAGACTTTTGCGGTCGTCTACCACACTGTTCTTTTGTGTATCCAGCAGGGGATTCCATACATTTTGTCCGCTACCGGGTAGGTAAGTACGCAGAGAACCGTCTTCTTTGTACGGAGTAGTGAAAGGAGAAGCACGTAAGGCCATTTCCATCGGATTGGTATCCTGCCCTTTATTGATGATGTAAGTGTTTAAGGTAGAGAGACCTACTTTCAGGAAGCTGGTTATCTCCGTGTCAAGAGAAAGTTTGGCTGTCATACGTTCAAAGCTATGTGCTTCATAGTTGTTCTGTCCTTTATAATAGCCTACGGAAGCGCTATAAGTAGTACGGTCATTACCGCCATTGACAGCTACTTGATGATTTGTTGTCATGCCGTTTCGGAATATCATGCTCTGCCAATCCGTATCGTTTCCAGCCAGATAGCCTTCCATTTCCTCTTGATCACGGAAGACATCACCCACGCGCATCAGGTTCGGATCATCAATTCCAGTGTAGGCATCCGGGTTGGCATTGTAGGTGGCCCATTTTTTCAGTTGTATATATTCGGAGCTGTTCATTACGTCATATTCTTTAATAGCAGTCGTAAAACCATAATAACCGCTATAACTAACGTTGACTTTTCCCTTGTTTCCACGTTTCGTCGTGATCAGGAGTACGCCGTTGGCACCGCGGGAACCATAAATGGCTGTTGCCGAAGCGTCTTTCAATACACTGATGCTTTCTACATCATCGTTATTGATTTCGTTCAATCCACCGGAAAAAGGAATTCCGTCTACTACAATCAAAACATCATTACCTCCATTGAGAGAACGCTCCCCACGTACGCGAATCTGTGGAGAAGCTCCCGGATGCGTATTTCCGCCTGCCATTTGTACGTCCACACCGGCAGCAAGACCTTGCAATGCCGTCCCGATGTTTCCTACAGGTGCTTGTTGTAGCGCTTCGCTCTTTACGTTCACCATGGCTCCGGTTATGTCTGATTTCTTTTGAGAACCGTAGCCTACAACTACCACTTCGTTCAGCATCTCGGCATCATCAGTCAACACTATTTTGACTGAAGGACCTGTCACTTTCACTTCCTGTGACTTGTATCCTATAAAAGAGATAAGCAGAACCGAATTTTTAGGAGCGTCAATAGCAAAATTGCCATCTATATCCGAAATCACCCCAGTATTAGTGCCTTTTACTACGATATTGGCTCCAATCACAGGTTCACCTGTGGAGTCTACGACCTGCCCTTTCACATGAATGACTTGCTCTATAGCCGCCATGACATTTACACTGTTTACGAGAAATAGGCATACCACTAAAGGTATCCATAATAAATGTGTTTTTCGTAACTTCATAATATACAATTTAAATTAAACGATTTGTTATTTAATTATAGTTCATATTCTATATGTTGTGACTGAATGTCACCTTTTCGTCTTATTGTAATTTAGGATTATCTTCTCGCCATCCTTTTCTATCTCTATACAAGTTGAATTGAATGGGGCTTTGCAGTAAGGATTATCATATCTATACTGCCAGCGCAATGGCATTTCTTTGCCTTTCACATAGAGAGGACTGTCCCAACCGTATGAAACCGTACCTTCAGACGGAGATTCATAACTGATGTCTAATCCGTCACTATGAACTGATGCAGTAGATATGGCTTCGATAAACTTCGAAAAACTACCCCATTGCGATTTTGAGCCTGTCTCACAAATCCAGATATTCTGTCGGCCCTTCGCCAGTAGGTCACAGACTTCTCCTCTGTCATCGGCTCTTAAATCTGCTGTGTTTCTTGAATATAAAGCTACATAGCCATCCTTTTTACGTCCAAATATCCAGGAACCGGAAATATGCACTTCATCAAAAGCTTTTACCGGGAAATAAGCATGGGAAAAATCATTCTTTTGATTGGCTGGTGTGTTATAGATGCAGATTACCACATTCTTACTTTGAGCAGCACGAGGCAGAATCTCATTGCCAGCCCAATAGTTAGGCGACCAACGCAGATTCTTTCCGCCTGGGTGATTGGTATATACCAAAGCTTTATTTCCCAAGGTTGCCTGCCATATATGTTGCTGATAGCCCGGAGCGCCTTTTCTGTAGTCTAACGCACAGCTCAACATATAATCAGGAGTACGGTAAGTCTCTATATTGGCCTCAGAAAGCGCAAAGCGATCCAGATGCATATCCACAAGTTTACCATGTTCAGCAATCTGCACATCATATTTTTTGATGTATTCATCATAGTTCCGATAGGGCCATACATCGTATTTTTCTGAAATCTGTTTGGACATACGGATAGCCATCGGATGTATGAACTCCTGCATACCCCAGAAGAGGTGGCAGTCCAACTCCTTATCATAGGAAATGCCATAGGCAGGAGCATCTTCCACGTTCATACTTACCCGTTGACGGTTTAATAGAGGAGTCTTATAGTCCACTGCTATTTTTCGGATGATTTCCGGACAACGGTACGAACTGGTAGAGAGAGCTACGGGTGCTATCACTTCATCCCGGTCATAGGTTCCCACGCCGAATACCAACTTGGCCAATGGAGCCGTATTGTGGGCTCCCATAATGATAGAATGGGCATAATTGCGTCCGCTTGCCGAGCCAAGGAAGCCCTCATAGTTATTCAACGCTACGTCAAACATAAGTAAATCCAGCACCATACCGGCCTTGGAACGGATATCCTTGTCTTCGGCAAAATCATACAAATTGGCTAGCAACAATACTTCCACTTCGTAGTAGGTGGACATCCATTCGCTGAATCCGAAACGGAAACGATATTCCAACCATTTCATCAGCCTTTCTTTAGCGTGTGCCATGTGTTGTTTGCCGTTCATTCCATTGGTAAACTTTGTTTTTTTATAAAGCTGACCTGCCAGCAATTCTGCGGTATGATAAAGTGCCTGATGGTTTTCCGTATGATAGCAACGGTAGGTTGTATCGCGGCGGCCGTCATCCCACCAATATTTAAAGTCCAGAATACACTCTTCAATGCTTCCTTTTATTTCTGTCGGAAAGAAAGATTGCTTCTTGTCCAGATATACCATGCGAAGCAGACAATTGAGTGTAAAGTCATTGCAATCACGGTTCGATTTGATGACGGAAATTACTTCTCTCATCTTGTCCATCTCTAAAGGGCGACCGGAGGCGGCACGTGCTGCTTGGCGGAAAACACCGTAAAGCGGGTGTCCGCTTCCATTCTCTGAATAGTAATCTAAAAATAGAGCACGGCGTTCTTCATAGGTACTACGGGGGGAATTCCAATAATCATCGGGCTGACGTGCCTGGGTTGGTGCGGCTAATAGCCACATCAACAATACTGTAAACATCATGTATCTCATTTGTCTTTATTTACTTGTAGAGTCCTTTCCAATCATGTGGAAAAGGAATGTTTTTATAATATTTCAATGAATGTTTGGGCTGTTCAAGATTTGCAGGGATAGGCAGTCTTGAGTATTCCTGAAAGAAAAGTAAGCAACCGTCTCGCCACCAGATAGCTTCCTGTTCCTGGTACTTCAATAAAGATGCGACATGCTCAAAACGTTCACGGTCTATCTTACCATCCAGTTCGTTCCATATTGTCTGTATCTGCCGGACTTCATCCACACCTTTGTAGTAGTGATAAACTAATTCATCCCATAAATTCCTTCCTGAAGCCATCTTGTAGTTCCAAGGAACCCGATGGAACCATAGCAGATATTCCTGAGGACACTGCTTGATATCATCAAACATTTCGCCGACCGGGTTATGATATTGCCTGGTAGCTCCCGTTCCCTTGGCAGTTCTGTTTACGCCGATACTGTCCTTGGTTATTTTATGATAGTCGAAAGCAGTCCATACCGGATCGTCGTGCCAAGGCTCAGGTCCGTTATGTGTATCATAGTTCATAATATGATTCAATCCGAGAGGCATCGTATAGTTGACATAGGTTTCACGGGACATCATCATAATTTTCAGTACTAGGGAGAGTACGCTTTTGTCATTGGAGAAGGTCATTCTTGCCCAGTCTTCTGCTATTTTGCCTGAGCTCGTATCTGGATTCCATGCCAAACGACCGAAAGCATACCAGTTGGCTTGTCCGAATAAATGTCCTGTCCAATTAAGGTCTGTTCCTATATTAGGCACACCGGCAATGGCTGAAATGCCATGGGTCTTCTGATAATTTTGTAAAACCTTTGAAACGGTAGAACCTTTGCCATTCTCATAAGTATCTGACTGAAGGACCTCTTCGAACAGAGTACCCAGGTATACCAGATGTCCTGCATGTCCAAGGTTCTCCTGCGTTATCTGAAACTCTAAAGACAGCGGTGTATAGGGCATACCACCGAATAATGGGTGAAAAGGTTCACGTGGCTGAAAGTCTATGGGACCGTTTTTGGGCTGTACAAAAACATTTTCTGCAAACTCACCATCAAGTGGTTTAAATTCATTGTACCCGTTTATCACACGATCTACATGACGTTCGTTCTGATAGACAAACGCTCTCCAGAATACAATTCCTCCATAAGGTTTTAAAGCCTCAGCAAGCATATTTGCACCATCAGCATGAGAACAGCCGTAATCTTGTGGTCCGGGTTGCCCTTCTGAGTTTGCTTTTACTAGAAAACCACCAAAATCGGGAATTAAAGAATATATTTCTTCCACTTTATCTTTCCACCATTTTCGTACCTGAGGATCTTTTGGATCAGCTGTATTCAGTCCACCTATTTCTTTAGGTGCGCTAAATTTTGCTGTCAGATATACTTTTATGCCATAAGGGCGGAATACATCTGCCAGTCCGGAAGCTTTTACCAGCCAATCAGTCCGCAAACTTTTAGCTTGTGCATTCACATTGTTGAGTACCGTTCCGTTAATACCGATGGAGGCGTTGGCACGTGCATAATCTGTATAGCGTTGTTCTTTATAAGACGGAAGCCTTTCCCAATTCCAAATACTATAACCTGCATAACCACGTTCTACTGTTCCGTTTAGGTTATCCCAATGATTTAATACACGATACTTCAGTTTGGGATTTTCCTTAATATGTAGTTTATCCAAAGACTGATTGGTCTGTATCAATCTGAGATAATGGAAAACGCCATATAATACTCCGATATCTGTTCGAGCTACTATGGCTGTAGTCTTTTTCCCTTTTATGGTACAATTTAAAATTAAATAGCCTTCATCGGACAAACCGTTAATTTCGGCATGGAAAGCTTGTTCCTTAAACAAAGGGACAGATTGAGGTGTACCGACTATAAGCATATTATCCTCTAAAGTCTCCTCTTCCGTATAGGGTATATTTAACAATCCGGACAGACCAGCTTGTAACTCTTTCTTTGCAGCAATCAGACTTTCTGTTTCTCCAGGAAACATGACTTTACGGTTTTTCAGACAGTATGAGGTGTAAAATTCTCCCTTGCTTACCAGCTTGTAACGTAGCCACAGCTCATAACCGTTTTCTGCATACAACCATTGTGTATAGCATAGCAAAAGAAGCAGACATATATTTTTCAAATTCATGATATTGACTCCTTTTTATTCGATTACGCCAGTCCAACCACCATTGCGGACCAGTTTCATCGTTAATTTGGTAGAACTTGTGACTTCTGTTTCTTTCTTTTTATAGTCCATTGCCTGACGATCTGCATTGATGCCATCTTCAAAATAAGTAAGATGTAGTTTTTTGTTTTCCGGTAGGAAACTTAAATCTACCTCAAGTTCACGTCCCGTATTATTGGTGATGGCGCCAAGAAACCATTTTTCTCCGCTACGGCGGGCTATAACGACATATTCTCCCACCTTGGCATCTAATACTTTGGTTTCATCCCACACCACGGGAACACTGGATATGAACTCTGTACAAGGACGCTCACGGTAATAATACACAGGATTGTCGGCAAGCATCTGTAAGCCACTCTCAAATACCACAAACAGTGCCATCTGGTAAGCACGGGTTCCTGACCCCATTGCATTGGCGCGAGTAGAACGATTGTCTTCCGGTTGGGCAGAAAGCATAGAACCGGGGGTAAAATCCATGGGACCTACTGCATTACGCATAAAAGGTAGATAGATGGAATTTGCCGGTTTACAGTTACCACCTTGCTCCATACCCAGTACTCCTTCATACGAGAGAACATTCGGATATCTGCGTTCCAAACCTGCCGGTTTGAATGAGCCATGGAAATCTACAAATAATTTGTGTTTAGCAGCTTCTTTGGCAACGCGTTCATAGTAGTTCACCATCCATTGATCGCTACGATCCATGAAGTCTATTTTTACTCCTGCTATTCCCCAGTCGGCAAATGTCTTGAACAGGTCAAAATGATTTTCTACCGTCAGCCAAGTTAGCCACAATACAATCTTCACATTGCGTTCCTTGCCATATTTAATCAACTCCTGCAAGTTGATTGTAGGATTCGGCGTGAATGGGTCACGGGTGCTTTTGGCCCATCCTTCATCCATAATGATGTAAGGAATACCGAAAGTCGAAGCAAAATCAATATAGTATTTATAAGAATCCATATTGTAACCGGAACGAAAATCAACTCCATACAAACGGGCATCATGCCACCACTCCCAACTTACCTGGCCCGGCTTAATCCAACTGTAATCTTCCAGTTCACAAGGAGAAGAAAGATTATAAACCATCTCATTGGAAACAATATCCCTGTCATCATCCGAAATCACAAATAAACGCCACGGAAAGTTCCTTTTACCGGAAGTTTTGGCTATATAATTGGCTTCTTTCAATATTTTTAAGCTACGGTCGCCGTCTTCGCCAAATTCCAACGGACACTTTGGAAAAAGCGATTGCATTCCATTATCACCCGTACTTTTCAAGAACATACATGGATAATCCTGTAAATCTGCTTCCGATATCAGTATCTTGTATTGTTTATCCGTTTCTAAGAGTATCGGTAGATAGCTCATACGGTCCGTCGATTTATACTCTTTAGTCTGTATATGTGTATATGGATATTCATAGGATGTTTTAAAGCTGTTGGGTTGAGACATATGGGCCAAATAGTCAGCCGGAAAGTTGATTCTGAAATCTTCTCCCTTTACTTCAATCTCACCTTTCTTGTCCGTTAGGAAACGATAGGCTATGCCATTATCAAAAATACGAAATTCAATGGCATAATTTCCTGCCATATTCATGCGTAAAGTATTGCAATGATTCTCTACAATTGCATTTTTTAGTGGAATTTCTCGTTTAACACTTTCTTCAATCTTGCTACGTTTCAAGCTTTTCAATTTCGGTTGTTTCCCTAGTACTTCATTGTCTAATGTCATAGTCAATGAACAATTACTCAGTAGCAGGTCACTACCCGAATATACAGAGTAGTATATCTTGTCTTTTAACTCTATATTCACTTTCAGTTTACCGTCCGGTGACTGTACACTGATTTCTTTGGCAGAAATTTTTCCTCCGTACATGCACAATAGCGCTATCAGTACAGGTGTAAAATACTTATGTATCATTGTTTTTCTATAATTAGAGGGTTATCTTTCCAAAAATGCATTTACGCACCACAACACAGGAGCCTGTCCGTGCATATTACCCAATAAAGTACGGCGGTTCAAGTAGAACTGACGATCGTTTGTCTTATTAGTACCTTCACATACGCCTGCAATATCCCCGTTTTCATCGATATGCCCTACTAAAGCAATCCAGGCTTTTCGAACCACCGGAGTATAGACAGCCTCATCCAGCCAACCTTGTTTTACGCCTTTTATCATTGCATAGGTAAACATAGCCGAACCGGATGTTTCCGTCCAAGTCGTTTTGTCATCTACCAATTGTCCCCATAAACCGTCTTCTTTCTGATATTGGCGTAAAGTATCCATCATTTTCCTGTATGATTCCAAAATGCGGACATGATTCGGATTATCTTTAGGTAAAAGTCCGAGAAGTTCTGTCATTCCGGCTGCCATCCATCCATTACCACGTCCCCAAAAGAATGGGACATCTTCTGCATGGTAGAATAATCCGTTCGGTCGCTGTATTTTATCGAGGTAAACCACCATCTCTGAGGCGGCACGGTCTATGTACTGACGGTCTTTGGTTACAAAAAAGGCTTGGGACTGAATAGCCGAAATCATAAACATATCGTCAATCCAATAGCGTGTCTGCCAAGATAACCCTTGATTCAGCAATGTTTGATATTCTTCTTTATGCTTTGTTTTACGAGGCATCTTCCATTGCTCATCGGCATACCAAATTCCCATGTGATAATAAATTTCCTTACCTGTCTGCGCATATAGTTGCAAAGGTATAGTTCCGAATACGGTATGATCTACATGATCAGGTAATGGTTGTAAATGACGTTCCGGACCGAAAATAGGTAAGAAACGCTCTTCCAGTTGCCGGAGTAGTCTTTTATTATGGGTTATATCCGCATAACGTAAAGCTCCGAACCAGGCACATGTCTCAGGATAAGTGATTTCATTAGGGGGAGCTGGATTGCCATTAAAATTGGGGTGTGGAACTTCTACAAAACGCTTGCTGACCAATTCACCTACCGCTTTAGGAG
>OJJH01000068.1_pt1 | contig 58605 bp, 44 predicted proteins | sample 1596251 | NCBI WGS metagenome assembly OJJH01 (sample SAMEA4350153, study PRJEB24818) | metagenome | biome: human; feature: gut; material: faeces | place: Denmark | collected 2013-09
AAATTGGAAGTTATCAGCCGTAGCTTCCACGAACGTATGTAATCTATCTACTCTATATGACGATAAACTTACATTCATACGAAGGTATGGGAACTTTCGACGGGCCGGGCTTACGGCTCGTCGTTTTTCTTCAAGGCTGCAATTTCCGCTGCCTGTATTGTGCCAATCCCGACACGATAGCCGGCAAAGGTGGTACGCCTACCCCGCCGGAAGAGATTGTCCGCATGGCCGTGAGCCAGCGGCCCTTCTTCGGAAAGCGCGGTGGAGTTACTTTTTCGGGCGGAGAACCTACGTTTCAGGCGAAAGCGCTTGTCCCGCTAGTCCGAGAACTGAAGGAGAAAGGGATTCACGTCTGCATAGACAGCAACGGCGGCATCTGGAATGAAGATGTGGAAGAGCTTTTCAAACTGACCGACCTCGTATTGCTTGATATCAAGGAATTCAACCCCGCCCGCCATCAGACACTGACCGGAAGAAGCAACGAACAGACCATCCGCACGGCGGCATGGCTCGAAGAGAACGAAAAACCGTTTTGGTTGCGATATGTGTTAGTGCCCGGATACAGCGACTTTGAAGAGGATATCCGCCAACTGGGAGAGGCTTTGGGAAAGTACAAGATGATTCAGCGTGTAGAGGTGCTGCCTTACCATACGCTAGGCGTACACAAATACGAAGCCATGGAACAGGAATACAAGCTGAAAGATGTAAAAGAAAATACCCCCGAACAACTTGAAAAAGCTGCGGGAGTATTTAAAGAGTATTTTGCTACTGTGGTGGTCAACTAACCGCCACAGTAATAAATAGAGAGAATCACCATGTCTCTGTTTCTATAGATTCATCGAAAATTCGATTCTACAACCCAAGGCATTCATTATCCGATAGAAAGTAGATACCTTAGGTTCAGTCCGCCCACTCTCCACTCTTGATATATAAGAGCGGTCGGAACCGATACGCCGGGCTAATTCAGCCTGACTGATTTTAGCCTTTTTCCGCGCATCCTCAATAATCTGCCCCGTGTAAAAAGCATAGGCTTTTCCTTCTGCTTCCGCACGTTCAGAGGTGTCCTGTTTGCCAAAACGCTCATCAATCAATGCACTGACATCAAAAAGTTCTTCATTTGTTTTTACTTCCATAATACTCCTTTCTTAATATCTTTGCTTTATCAATCTCCTTTTTAGGGGTCTTTTCAGACTTTTTTTGAAAACCATTGAATAATATCACAATACGTCCTTCGTCAAAACAAAAGAATATCCTATATATATTACCTTGATATTCAATACGAAGTTCATATAAAGCCCCTCGTCTATCAATCTCATAAATTTGACAGGCATTCTATCCTGTGTTTGCAGCAGCATCAGCACATATAATATTTTATCTTGAGTTCCTGTATCTAAGCTATTAAAGAACTCTCTAAAATATCCTTTATATGCAATTATTTTCCTTTCTATATCACAAAGGTACAAATCGTTGTTCAACTATACAACAAAACAGTCTGCTTTATATTATTTTTCATTCTTTTTACCGCATAAGTGTGAGGGAGGAATTGCAACCTTTTACTCTTATATTTTATTTTTTCCTATCTATATTTTCTAATAAAATAGACACGAATGTTAGAAATCCTCCCTCACACCCCTCACACTTTCTCTTTTTCTTCTTTAAAAAGACGGCGGGAAATCCGAAAAACACAACCGTCTTTTTCAGATTTCCCGCCACGTTTTCTAATCAGCTTCCGGGCCACCCCGGACTATTCAAAATTCCCTTCCGAATAATCTTTAAAATCTCCGGAACGCTCTTTCTTCTCATAAGACACCAACGTCTCCACACTAAGCACTTTCCCATTTTTAGGACTTATGACATCTATCACATTCGCCAAAGAGCGGAAAGTCTGTTCGCAGTTCGCTACTCCGTCATACGTAAGACGACCGTGGTCGATAGCCGCCAGCACTACGGAAATGTACTGCTTCGGGTCACCCAGATATTCGATTGTGGCAGGCGTATGCGATTCAAGTTCCCGAACCAACAGACCGACTAATCTTTTTTTTGGTCGAACAGCTCGATTAGTTTTTCACTCTGCACATTGATTTGTGCATCTACTTCACGAAGTTCATTTTTCAATGAACAAAACAATTCATCATTACATGAATTTTCCATAAAACTATTATTTAATTGATTATAAAAAAGCCATTCCAGGAAGAATAGCAATCATTACTTACTCCCCGGAATGGTGACTAATACCTCGAAAACAAAGACTTATATTCTAACCTAATGTACTCACTTTAATTGACTTCTTTTGATTTTGCATTCCAAACTAATAAAGCAAACAATACTGAAAGTAATGCCGCACCAATCCAAAACCAATTGATATAGGTGAAGTCGTAAACATCGACTCCATTCTGAACGGTTTTGTGACCTTCTATTAGTATACCGCTCATCACGTCTTGCAGTCCGGCTCCGATGTAGCTGGCAATGCCGACTACCCCCAAAGCGGCGCCCGATGCATTACGGGGAGCAATATCCACTGCCATTAAACCACCTAGAAAACAGATCAAGACTCCGATACCTAAGCCGAAAAGTACCATTGCCAATGCATCTATCCAAAAATGAACACCTGGAACTAAGAGAAACAGGCAGAGAGCAAACACATTCATCACCCCAAATACTAAAGCGGGAATATTACGACTGCCGGAAAAGAACCTGTCGGAAATGATACCGGAAAATACCGTGCCGATGATTCCGCAAATGGAACTGATAGATATGATGAGACTGGCATCCAATGTAGAGTATCCCTTTTGAGCTTCCAGATAAAAAACGCCCCAACTATTTACCGCATAGCGGCTGATATACATAAATGCACTTGATAAAGCCAAAATCCAAATTGCGGGATTCTTCAAAACTGCTTTTTGAGCTTTGTTGAAATCTTCCGTCTGTTTACCGGATGAAGACTGGGAATCTACGGAGGAAGAATCTTTGTCCAACAAGAATCCCTGACTCTGTGGCGTATCACGCATAAAGACAAGCATCATCAGGAATCCCAGGATACCAATTACTCCGGCTCCAATCATTCCATATCTCCACCCCATCCAACTAACCAGCAATGCTATGGAGATAAACGTCAATGCTTCGCCCAAATTATGACTGGCAGACCAAAAACCATAGAAAGTCCCCCGCTCCTTACTGCTATACCACCGTGTCAGCGAAACGACACCGGACGCCGCCCCCATTGACTGAAACCAACCATTCAATCCCCAAAGTATGACAAATGCATAAAATGAACTGGTGAAGCCCAAACACAGGTTTATCAAAGCGGAACATACTAATCCGGTAGACATAAAACGTCGCACATTGCTGCGGTCGGCAAGAAATCCATTCGTCAGCTTACCCACTGCATACACGAAGAACAGGCAGGAGCCTATGATTCCTAATTGAGTTTCGGAGAATATTCCTTCCTCTACAATCGGCTTACGCACTACATTCATACTGAGACGGCAAACATAGTAGATGCCATATCCGGTAGTGGCCGACAGGAACGTAGCCCAACGGATACGCTTGAAGCGTGAAGAACGTTCGGAATCAGTCTCTCCCCCGACTGCCGGAGGAGAGATTCTATAAAAATCCAATATTTTAAATGCCATAAACGGAATTTACATATTAATGAAATGCATCTACTTTATGCTCATTACGTTTCTTACGGGCTTGCAAATATTCCAATAAATAGGCGGTACGATCGGTCTGAATAATGGTCGCGCCGAGTGTGTCTATCAAATATCCGTAGCCTTCATCCGGGTTTTCCAACGATTTATCATCGTCATGCCCGCCTGCCATTGTATCCCAAAGGGTATTATACCAAATTTTACTTTTTCCTTCAAGTTTAGCCCTCACCTGTTTAGGGAGTTGGCAAGTATCCGATTCAAACAGCAGTTCAAAAGCTGCGGGATGAAGTTCTTTCATAAAATCATCTATTTGCTGCATAGCTCCCGGCCTGTCCAAATGTACGATAGGCATATATATAATCCGGTCCAAATATTTTCCCAAATCCTTCTTTACTTCCGCAACAGGTTTGGAGCCTTTCATAATGACCTGCCCCACGGTTCCGGTTTTCTCCAAGATGGGAAAAATCTCATCGAATATCGGATATGCCTTATCCAAATTTACCATCACACGCCCTTTAGCTGTCAACAACGCTTCTTCCAATGTAGGCACACGGTGTTTGGTTTTCAATGCGGCACCATTCTTCAGGCGGAGAGTCCGGATGGAGTCCAGTGTCCATTCGGCAATCCTGCCTTTTCCGGTTGTCGTTCTGTCCAACGTCTTATCATGCATAAGAATCAACTGTCCGTCTTTGGTCTTCTGAATGTCCAGCTCTACCACGTCGGCTCCCAGCCGGATAGAGCTTTCAATCGCTGCCAGTGAATTTTCAGGTGCAAAACGCCAGTCCGCCCGATGGGCTACGACGGTGATTTCTTTATTATCAGGATTTGTTATCTTTGCATAAATAGCCTTTACCGGTTCATCTGCAAACAGGCAGAAAGGAAACAGCAGGACAATTACTATGATTATATATTTCTTCATATTCATTCTTGTTATCTATATTCTTTAGATTTCAAATACTTGGCTGCCACTTCGGCATAATCGGTCTGTACGACATTAATGCGCTTGTTTATCATACCTACAAGCCCCGAATAGTTCTCTGACAGCATATTCGTATCATTCGCCCCTACAATATTGGAGAAAAGAAGCCAGCCTTTAGATTTAATATCTTCGGTCATTGCGCCCGAAACAGCATCCGAGGTAGATAGTTGCATCATCTGTACATTGTCCGTATAGGAAGAAGCAAAGTAAGTAATATCGTCCGCTGCTTTTGCCATCGGATGCAGTAACAGACTGCCATTTGCCGCTTTCAAATCATACGCATAATTGCGATTGTTCGATACATACAACAGAACTTCGCTTTCCATGTCGAGTTTTTTAAGTAATGACACCATTGTAGCTACGGCAACGTCTTTGTTGACAATATCCAAATTGAAATACACCTTTCCTTTCCCCTTTTTCAATGCGTCCTCTAAAGTCGGAATACGTTCGCCCGTCAGTTTGCCTGCCGCATCTTTGAGATAGAACTGTTGCAGTTGCTGATAGGTATAATTTCCTACCGCGCCACTCCCGTTGGTGGTTCTGTCGATGGTATTATCGTGCATCAGCACCAATATCCCGTCCGAGGTGGGACGTGCATCCAGTTCGATCATCTCTACTCCGGCATTGATGGCATATTCTATGGAAGGCAATGAATTTTCCGGAATGCCATTGGCTATGCCCTTCTGTGTGTTTGCCCGATGGGCACAGAGCCAGACTTTATATGAGCTATCCTCAAACAGGTTCTTTAAATCGGCCTTCAGATTTCCCGTGATGGGGAGTTGTCCGCCCGGCTCACCGCCCGGATTTTCGCCCGATCCGCCCAACTGTGCACTAGAATGACGGCTGTCTTTCCCTTTCATCGGCCACGCGGAAGCTGCACTTCCGGTGATACCTTCATCTTCCAAAGCTACCAAAACACTCTTTGACGGATCTACGGTATTCGTGACACCGATATAAATTGTGCCGTCCGGCCCGATTGTCGGTGAGCTCCATATCTTTCCGATACCTGCTTCCCAGTTGTCTTTCAGAGGGGAGTCACTTTCATTAATCAGTGCGGCGAGGTCTTTTTTCAGGATTAGCTGTTCTTCCGATGCTTCGGGTTTAATGATATAATAATTGCCGGACTGGGTTCCAAAATGAATATTTCCGGCTTGGTCGATTGCCGCGCATCCGCTGACATCTTCAGGTACACCATAATGCCACTGGATAACTCCATTAGGGGATAAAGAAACCACTCCTCCCGTAGCTTCGCCCGGAGCACGTTTTACAGTTACAATGATGCTTCCGTCCAGACCTATCACAACGCCACCTTGATCCAATGTTCCTACATTTCCCAACGAAGTGCGCCATTTTTCGACTCCGTCGCTTCCCATGGCAAAAGCACTACTTCCTATTCCAGGGAATGTGGCAATCCCATAGATTGTTCCGGCTCCATCCACTGCTACGGAACCATTCATATTTTCCGAAGGTTTGTCATTCCCAGAACTATATACCTGCCATGCCCACGTCACATTACCGCCTGTATTCAACGCAGATGCCGAAGCACCGAATAATCCGTTCTTTCCGCCTGACCAAACCAATGTATTGTTCGCCAATGCAATTCCGGCAGAGACTCCGCCCGAAGGGCCTCCCGAATTATCCGCATTTGCCACATAACCTACTCTGTATCCGGTGTTCTTATCAACGGCAAGCACCGAACCGGTAGAGCCGCCATTACCCATATAGACGTGGTTTTCTCCAATCGCGCAGGTCAGGTAATTGATACGGGGTGTGGAAGCCTGCCCTTTATTCCAGAATCCTTTTTCGGCATCTCCGGCAACTACCCATTTTTTCGTTCCATCGGGATGAATGGCATATACACGACCTACCTTGCCACTTGTATCGCCGGTTCCTACATAGACAGTACCATCTGTGTCGATGCTCGGAGTTGTGTGTGTATTGCCGGACGGCGAATCGCCATCAGCAGAAGTCCATAAATCGAATTGCCAAAGCTGTTCGCCCGTTGCGGCAGAGAATTTACGTAAATAATGGTCATTGGAAGTCATATACACATTATTATCATCACTGACTGCCGGAGCCGTGGAACGTATTTCGCCCAATACGTGGGCACCTACCCACTTCAGTTTCACATTCCCGACTTCGGGCAGAGGTTCTGCTTCAATCGTCAGCAATTTATGAGCCATTGCGTAATTTCCTTTGCCATCTTTGACGTGCAGAGTCACTGTATAGGCTCCATTGGTTTCGTAAATTACTTTAGGGGCAATCTCGGTCGAAGTCTTTCCGTCCCCCAAATCCCATTGGCAGGTATAGTTGCCTTCTCCGCCCATCGTTTCATTCATGATACTGACTTCTTCGCCTACATAATAGGTCGTCTTGTCAAAAGCAAATTTAGCTGTCAGCGCATTTTCTTTCCAATCATCCGAGCATGCCGAAAGTACCAGCAGGCAGATGAAAAACGTCGCAAATATTTTTATATTCTTCATACTCTGTTCTTTCTAAGATAATTAATAACCTGGATTTTGAGGATAGTTTTCTTCTCCCGCCAAGTCGCGTTCCGACTGGGGCACAGGATAGTACATCAGGTAGTTTCTGCCGTTCAAGGAAGTAAACAAGTCCAGACGATTGGTTCGTTTCAAATCATACCATCGCTGACCTTCCGCGTACAGTTCACGGTGACGCTCATCAAGTATCTGGTTCTGAAATTCAGTATCAGTCATGCTTGAGGGTAGCGAAACGGTGGCGTAACGTTTGTTCATAAACTCTTTCAGTGTAGACAATCCGTTGGCGGCTCCCAGCGCTTCTGCTTTAATCAGATACATCTCTGCCACGCGAGTAACTACAATCGGTGTTTGAGACGGTTGTTCATTGGTGACAAACTGACCGGTACTTCCATTCGGGAATTTGATAATGCGGCTATTATCCGCGCCAAACACGGCTTTTGCGCGTATGTCTTGTTTCTTGACAGTTGTATCATCGAAGAGATGTCCGTAACAGTCAGTAGAGGGAGAATAATCCCAAGTGGGGTCGATGTCGTTCACCGTTTGGTAGAATAGCAGCAGACTAGTGCTGCGTTTGTTGGCTAGCGCAAAGACCAGTTCTTTGCTACTGCTGTTGGAGACAAAGGCATTAGCATACTCGGTCGATGTAGCACTCAATGCAAAGCCGGATTTGGTAATCACCTTGTCGGCATAGGCGGCTGCGTTCGTATAGTCTTTCAAAGACAGGCAGACTTTGGCATTCAGTGCGTCACAAGCACTAAGAGATACATAAAAACGGTCTGTAAACTCTAGTAGTAACCCTTCGGCTTTCGTCAAGTCTTCTTTGATAAAACTCCATACTTCTGCTTCGGGAGAGATGGGTACGACGTCATAGGTACGTTTACGCAAGATAGGAGCTCCACCCCAGCGAGTAGCTAAATGATAGTAAATCAAGGCTCTGAAATAGTAGCCCGTACCACCTGTCTGCTTCACTACCAGGCTTTCTTTATTAGAGGATGCTTCATATGTTTCGACCAGGAAATTTACTTGTTTCAGGGCGGTGAAGCATTTCTGCCACTGGCTCAAAACTTCTTTGGAGCTGGGAGCCATCAACATGGGGTCGTTCATGGAAAATCCGGGACCTGCCTTGAAATTCTCGCCTTTTACATCACCATCCATATAAAATTTGAATACCAGTTCTTCCATTTCGGCATACACTCCATTCAATAACTTTTCCAAATCGGATTCGCTCAACATATCTTGAGGTATCTGATCTTTAGGCCGCATATCGTCCAGCATACCTGAACAAGCCGTCATCCACAAAAGGCACATGCTACACAGCAAATAGTTGATTATAGTATAGTATCGTTTCATACATCTATGTTTTTAAAAGTTTAGATTCAGACCAAAAATAAATGTTCTCAATACAGGTTGCAGACCGAAGTCAACACCATAATTTGAATCACCCGGACTGCCGGAGAATGATGTTTCGGGATCATAACCGGAATATTTGGTGAGGGTCAGCAGATTATCTGCCGAAACGTAGACTCTCAATGAATTCACGCGGAGTTTCTTAACAACTGATTCCGGCAAAGTGTAGCCCAGGGTCACTGTTTTCAGTTTGAAATAGGAAGCATCTTCCAAATAACGTGTAGAGGTCTGTACGTTGTAGTCATAATCGTATCCGGTATGCACTCCGATTCGTACAGGACGGGGAATCGTGTTGCTTGTTCCTTCTCCGCGCCAGTATCCGTTGGCTACTTCTTTGCTTACATTAAAGTATTGTTCCACAGATTCGCCCCGGTCGCTTACTTTTACATTCGATAGTGCGAGCCCCAAATGGTCGGTACCTTCGGAACCATTCACTCCCCGCCATGCCGACATTACTTTGCCGCCTACGGAGAATTGCCCGAACAGAGACAGGTCAAAACCTTTGTAGGAGAAGTTGGAAGTGATACCTCCGTAAAAGTCAGGAATGGCTTTTCCTACGTTCATCCGGTCGGCGTCGGAAATGTCACCGTCTTCGTTATAATCGAAATATTTCACGTCGCCGGCACGTACGCCTTTAGCGTAAAGTTTCGCAGGCACTTCTTCGTCACGCTGGTAGATGCCTTCCATCTTCAGCATATAAAATGTACTGATGGGCTGACCGTTGATTAGGGCATGCATCGAACCACCCAAGAGGTTACTTCCGCTACTGGGAACTATATACATATCATTTCCTTCAATCAGGGAGAGCAATTTGTTCTTCACGAAAGAGATGTTTCCACCCAAATCCCATTTGAACTTTCCGGTAAGAATTTTGCCGTTTAAAGCCAATTCGAGTCCTTTATTCTCCAATGAACCGATATTGGACTGCAAGGTGGTATATCCGGTGGTCGCATTGACCGGTTTCTTGAACAGCAGGTCGGTGGTCTTCTGATAGAACATATCCACGTTCAAAGTCAGGCGAGACTGAAACATTTCTATATCAAATCCGATATTGAACTGGCTAGCTTTCTCCCAAGTCAAAGCACGGGCGTCTTGCGAAATCTGGAATCCGGCGGAACCATTGTAGGAAGCGCCGCCCGCACTGATAAGTGACAACGGAGCATAGTTGCTCACTCCTGCCATGCTGCCTGTCATACCCCAGCTTAGTCTTAACTTGGCGTCATTGACGTATTTGTTTTTCGGGAAGAATCCTTCATTGGATGCCCGCCACGCAAAAGAAGCAGAGGGAAAATAACCGTATCTCTTGTTTTTCGCAAAACGAGAGGAACCGTCACTACGCAATGAGGCATTCAGTATATATTTGTTGTCCCAGTTCAAGGCGATTCGTCCGAAATAGGATTCTAAAGCGTAAGAGGTATAGCTGATGTTTCCGGCATAAATATTGGGGCCTGCATTGATTAAATCAAAGTTTGAGGAAGGAAATGCACCGTTGGCGTAGTTGTCACTCTTTGCGCCGAATTGTTCATAAGTGTATTTTTCAAACGAATGTCCCAGCATGACAGAATAGATCAGTTTATTCCATTCATTGTTTTAAGAGAATATGTTGTCTATCACATAGCGGAAGCTCTGGTCTTTTTGTTCCGCCAATGCTCCCCAACCGCTGCTGTTTTTGCGGGCGTCATGTTTGTCCGACAGTTTCTTTGAGGTGTTATCCAAAATGCCATATACGCTTACTGTCGGTGTGTATTTGAATCCTTTGAAGGGAGTGACGTCTATGCTGAACACGCCGGATAGTTGATATTTCTTGGCTACCCAGTCTTCTTCGTTTATCAGCATTACGGGATTGTGGCGCAGAATATCCGTTCCATTCACTTTGTAGGATGTTCCGTCTTCTTTGTAGGGTGAATACCAGGGTTGTTCTTCACGTGCCGTACGCAGCACTTTCAGACTGGTGCTTGTTTCTTCCAACAGGTCTGAACGGCTGACGGAACCTGCCAAGTTCATATTCAGTTTGAAGATGTTATTGATCTTATGGGTGAACTTTGCGCGCATATTATATTGGTCATAGCTGCTTTTATTCAAATATCCTTCCTGCGTATTGGCTCCCAAAGAGGCGAAAAAGGTGGTTTTTTCATTTCCACCGGAGATGCTGATGGAGCCGGTACCTGTCTTTGAGTTTTTTCTTGATATTTCTTTCACCCAGTTGGTTTCCTGAATTTGAGAAGGAACATACAATTGAAGGTTAGCTCCCATCTGTACATTGTAATTATCAATAGCGGCTTGCATCGTATTCATATACTCCGTCGAATTGGCCATTTCAATGTCGCTGGCAAGGTAGGCAAATCCGTAGCGGCCGGACACTTCTATCTTTGTCTTGCCTTGCTGACCTGATTTAGTGGTTATCAACACGACTCCGGCATTGGCACGCGAACCATAGATGGCAGCGGCGGAAGCGTCTTTCAAAACTTCCATGCTCTCAATGTCATTCGGATTCAGGTTAGGATATTTTTCGCTGGGGATACCGTCGACCACATAAAGCGGCGAGCTTCCCCCACTAACGGAACCGATACCACGAACGGTGACATTCGGTGCTTCTCCCGGAGTTCCTGATGCAGAGGAGATATTCACACCCGCTACACGTCCTTGCAGCATTTTTATCGGATTATAGTCATTACCCTGATCTATATTTTCCATCTTTACTTTACTGATAGAAGTAGTGACCAGCTTTTGTGACTGGACTCCGTAGCCGACAACGACGACCTCGTCTATCATTTTACTGTCTTCCTGAAGTACAACTTTTACGAATGTCTGCCCTGTGGCAGAAAGATCAACTGTTTTATAACCGATATAAGAGACGGTCAATATTCCCTTTTCCGGTACGTCTGCTAATGTGAACTTTCCATCAAAATCTGTAATCGTTCCGTGCGACTCACCTTTGACCACAATGCTTGCTCCGATAATAGGTTCTCCCTTTTCATCTACAACGGTGCCTGTTACTTTTTTGGCTACTGACTTGTCCTGAGCTTTACGAATCAATACAATCACATTGTCTTGTTCTTTTTTATAGGTCAGTTCCATTCTGCCCAGAAGTAGTTCCATCGTTTGGGCGATTGTCGCATTTTGAACATTCAGCGATATTTTCTGATTTAATTCAGGAAGACTTTCACTGTAGAAAAATTTGTAATTACTTACTTGCTCGATTTTCTTTAAAGAGGCTCTTAAAGAAATGTCTTTCACATTCACCGTTATCTGGGAATAAGCGGCAAAAGAGATGCTTAAAAACAACAGCAGGCATATAGCCCGTAGTGTTCTCCAGTTCTTACTTCCCTCAGTATGGGTTTGAGGGAGTTTCACAAAGGTTTTTCTGTTTTCCATATATCAAAACTTTTAAGTTGTTTGATAGGTATACAGACTGCTATATCCTCCCGTCCAAGCGCCTATCAGACTTTAACTCTCGTTAACTTATTCAAATTAGAGAATAAAAAAGCCATTCCAAAGAAGCGGGCTCCGGAATGGCTCTATTCTATGTTTTACTCAATAAACGATTATATTACTTTGTATTCACCAATATTACGTTCTTCTGCATTGAAGGAGACACCGACTTTAACCAGCTCACGCCCATCTGTACGGTAAGGTAACAAATAACCTTTTTCATCTATTTGCCTCAGAGCTTCGTCTACTGTTCCTTCCAGCTTAAACTCAAAAACATAAATGCGGTCTTTTGTTTTCACCACAGCATCGGCACGACCTTTTGCGCTACGGACTTCTGCATCTACATATTGTCCCATCAACTTAAAGACGAGATAAAAGATAACTTGATAATGGCGTTCGGTCTTTGTATTCAATTCATAGGGAATGTCGGCAAAGAATGATTTCATACGTTCCATAAAGGAATGAACGTCGCCCGACTGAAGTTCGCGGACAAACTTAACAGCATTAAAATCTGTTTCATCGGAAGAGATGGGGGTGTAATAGGGTATCAGGAATTTAAGAAAACCATATTTTACCTCATCATTAGGAAAACCTAATGTATATAGGTTCAATGATTTATCAAAGTTTTTAATAGTCAGATAGCCACTTTGGTAGATCATCGGAAGGGGGTTCTTTGTCTCTGCACGGTATTCGGCAAATCCGGAACTTCCTACTTCCAAGCCATCTATCAGCAAACGCAAGTCATAGTCACTTTGCTTCAACAGGTCTACAAGATAGGTAGGAGTACCGGTCTGGAACCAGTAATTATCAAACATCAATCCATCAAAAACATTGAGTACACTGAAGGGATTAAATAGTCCTTCTTCGCTGTATGTAAAGTGATAGCCATCGTACATCGCTGTCATTTTATCGACTGTATCTTCAAAGGACATCTCCTGCACTTCTGCCAACCGCTCCAACTCGGGAGTAAATGTGGATACTAATTCTTTTTTAGTAATACCACAGATATTGGCGTATGGAATCTTCATGCTAATATCATTCAGTTGATTCAAATCACTGAACACACTTACTTGGGCAAATTTTGTGACTCCTGTCAAGAATATAAACCGGAGATAGCGGTCGGAACTTTTCAGCACACCATAAAAGGCTTTCAGAATACGACGGTATTCATCCAACAGGTTCTCGTCCAAAAGGGCTTGCAGTAAGGGTTTATCATACTCGTCAACCAATACCACAACTCCTTTTCCTGTTTTCAGGCAGGCCTGCTCAATGACATAACTAAAACGTTCTTCAGGACTACGGTCTTTCTTCTCATCACCATAGACGGCTTCCCATTTCTCTAAATATTGGTTTAGCATGGCAACCAAATCTGCTGCCGTCTCATATTTCTTCGCATTCAAATCAAGATGCAGAACCGGATATTGCTCCCACTTTGTCTCTAACTTTTCAATTGCCAAGCCTTCAAAAAGGTCTTTACGACCTTGAAAATAGGCTTCAAAAGTAGAAATTAGCAGACTTTTGCCAAAACGACGGGGACGACTAAGAAAATAAGGCTTTCCTGTATTTATTATTTGCCATATAATAGAAGTCTTGTCTGCATAAAGAAAATTCCCTTTACGTATATCTTCAAACGTCTGTATCCCTATCGGCAATTTACGCTCTAATGTATCCATTGCATCTTCAAATTAGTGTACCACAAATATAGATGTTATTCGATGAATAAACAAAGATACTCTATGAAAGTTCCACTTATTTTTCCTTCAAGACAATCACTGAACCGTCCATTTCATAATAGAAAGGTGAAGTAAGCATCAGGATATTCAATGCATTCTGTATGCCACCACCCGGAATGGTTCCGGTGAAATATTCATTAGGCAGTTTATTGGAATCGAAGCGAATCTCCACGTCATAAATACGTGAAAGAGTTTTCATTATATTTTCCAAAGATTCTTTCTCGAAATAGATATTTCCTTTCGTCCATTCAATGTAGTCATTTGGGTGCACTTGAGTGGCTGTTATCTTATGGGTGGCTTTATTATATTCTATTTTGTCGCCGGGCTTCATGATATGCGACGTTTTCTGCGCATAGACTCCTACTTTTCCTTCCAAAAGAACGACTGTCACGTCTTTAGCGTCTTCATAGGCTGATACATTGAAAGAAGTACCGAGTACCTTCACTTCCAAATCACCGACTTGCACAATAAAGGCGCGCTTTTCATCATGGGCTACTTTGAAATAGGCTTCACCATTCAGTTGTACACGACGGACTTTTTCTCCGAAATTATTCAGGTAGCTTAATTGTGAAGCGGAGTTTAGCACGACATTCGTTCCGTCCGGCAATTCAATGGTTGCTTTGTCTCCTTTATCGGCTTTTACTATAAAGGGAGCTCCCGCTGTTTGAGAAGAATCTATAAGATAGTAGGTAAAGAAGGCGACACAGATAGGCAGAAGGATGGCGGCAGCCCATTTCCACGGATTCATGCGAATGACCTTTCGTTTCTCCTCCCCTTGTGTCTCTTCTTTGATTCGGGCAAATAGTTTGTCACGCAGTATCGGATTAATGTCGGCATCCGATTTGGAGAATTCTTCTTCCCACCAGTTCTGCAAACGGCGGTCGTTCTTTATCCAATCGGAGAGTTCTTTAATCTCCGCGTCCGTTATATTTCCTTCGAAATATTTTTCAATCAGTTCTTTATAATATATCTTATCCATCTTCTTTCCTACTTATTTAAAGGTATACATTTTCGTCCTGTCCACTATCCAAAAGTAAACATTACAATTACATTTCATTAACAAAAAAGGCGAGTAGAAACGCAATTACCTTATCGTAATGTTTCATCAACTGTTCACGCATGAACTTCACAGCCAAAGATAATTGTGTGGCGACCGTGCTTTCGGAAATTCCCATCATCTCGGCTATTTCCTTATTCGTATAGTTCTGACGCTTGCTCAGGATAAAGATTTTCTTGCGTTGAGCCGGCAGTTCCTCTGCCAAAGAGTCGATATATTCGTTCAAGAAACGCAGGTCAATATTATCTTCTGTCTGCGAGTCACGGTCTACCCCACTCTTTATCAGATATTCATTGTAAACATATTCAATGGTCTGACGCTGATACATATTCATCAGTAAGTTTTTGGCTATCGTACAGAGAAAAGAAATAAAAGAAGCGTCGGAATCGACTTTCGCACGCACTTCCCATATACGAATGAAAGTGGATTGCACCACTTCTTCAGCCATATATTGATTGCCGGAAGAAAGCCGCATAATAAAATTGTACAGTTTGCCACTATACATCGTATATAACTTTTCAAATGCCTGAAAAGAACCTTCCTTTAACTTGATTAATAAAAGTTTTTCAGCAGTAGAGTCAATCATATTTTAGAGTTTTGTGACAAAGGTATGTTACTGTTGGTCTGAAACAGATGACAATATTATTAATATTTTCTCAATTATCCGATTTTTCGGGAAGGTTTCTGCATAATATTTATTTTTACTAAAGTCCAAAAATAGTTAATTAACTCCTTAGACTATTCAATATTCCGCTAGCATACAAGGATATTTTCTATCTTTGCAATAGAATTACGTTATCAAAGATGAAATGTAATTTTAAGATTAAATATAATGGGCAATATCAAGACAAAACAAAAAAATATATCTTCTCAAAAGCAGAAGAATAAAATCAATCCCTCAAAAATTGATGATGGGAAAAAGTTTGTATTGTCTGATGTATCCAAAGAAGAACTAAGTAAAAGAAGGATTCCAGTATATCCTTACCTCCTCTAAATGTTAGAAAGCGCTTACCCATTCTTTTTCATTCAAAAAGATGAAGAAAATGAGGATGGACTTCTATCTATATCATTATACAGATTCAAATCCACTAAATCAAATTTGGTTTATATCGTTCGAGTAGAACAATATGAATACAATATCTATGCTGTAAAATTCTATCAGAAAAGCCATAGATTGTCCCATAATAAATACAGGATAATGACCAATACATTCGAGCCTAGAAGGATTATAAATACCTGTATTAATATTATGCTTTCTATTTATGAAGAAGATCCAAAAGCTTCATTTGGTTTTATTGGAGCCAACGGCTTCAACGAAGATACTAAGTGTACTAAAAGATATAGAGTCTATTCAAGAATTGTAGCAACTTATTTTAGCGACAGGGTTTTCTATCATAAAGAAAATATAGAGAAAAGTGCATATATGCTTATCAACAATATAGCACTAAAAGAAAATCCCGACTTGATTCAACAAATCGAGATTTTCTTTATCAACCAATATGATTATTTTGAATAATAGTTATTCTTATTAATAAGTCAAACGAATACCTGCCTGTATATTGAAATTGAACGGATTTTCTTTACGTATGGTCTGAATGTCCGAGCCATCATCGAAATAATAAGCGACGCCCGGCTCTACATAAATACCGACACGTTTCGTTGCATTCAACTGCGCACCTACTGCACCGGATACCGAGAATTGCAAGGGTTTCACTGTTTCTTTTTCAGAACCGAGCTTTCCATAGACGCATTTCTCAATCATACCGCCACCGGATACATAAAGAGTAACGAGCTTCTTATCAAGGAAATTCCAGTTGGCACGCAACGGGATACCGATATAATGGAGCTTCTGTTCTATCTGCTGGTCATTATCAGCCAGTTTGGCATCCGAAGAAAGCAGCGTATAAATCAAACCGGATTCCAGGGAGAAACCTTTGCCCAAAGCCTTACGAACAGACAATCCGAAAGAGATAGGCTGATGGTGTTTAATATCCACGATCTGTTTTGCCTGACGCAAGTAAGGTACTCCGTCTTCAAAAACCAAAGTTTGGTCGTTGGGAATTTGCATCAAGCCGTTTGAAACGGAAAGCATACTGACACGAGAATAAGGATATGCACCCGACCCTACTTCTGATGAAGCACCGCCCGAATTTCCAACTCCCAGTCCCATAGACCAGGTTCCTTTCTGAGAAGATGGCTTTTCTGTCGGGATATGATATTTATCTCTTCCGGAAGGACGGCGCGGTCTGTTACTCGCTGTCGGTCGTTCCGTATCTTTCGTTTGAGTTTGAGTTTGACCGGCATTTGTTTCTTCTGCCGGTTCTCCCTCTTCGACAGCTTTTCCGGGTTCGTTTTCTTCAATTACAGGTTCCGGTTCGTCTTTCACTACGGGTTCATTAGCTACCAGTGTTTTATGTTCCGGGATATTCCGGTCTGCTTTCGCCAGCCGGTCTTCACGGGCAACGGGACGCAGGACAGGTTCGGCAGAAGTTCCTTGCACATCCGGTTGTTGCACGCCCGGCAAAGCATCGGGTGTGGAAGCTAATGCCGGTGTTTGTATATGACGCATTTCATCTGCCGCAGGTGTCCCCAGGAAATACAGGCTTACTGACGAGACGACAGCCAGCAATATAACAGCCGCAGCAGCCATCATCCATTTTCGATAAGGATATATCTTCTTCTCCACAGGGGGCATAAGCTCTTTCTCCAGTTGTTCCCAACCGGAAGCAGGTGTCGGCTCGGAATAATCTGCGAGCTTCTCCTTCAACTTATTCATCCACAATTCTTTCTCTTCCATCTCTATCTATCCATTATGCATTATCCATTCTTTTACTCTTTTTGCCAATACCGTCTTCGCCCGAAACAGTTGCGAAGCCGAAGATTTCTCATTAATACCTAATACCTGAGCGATTTCTTTGTGTGATTTATCCTCGAACGTATAAAGGTTGAACACTGTACGATACCCCGCCGGCAGTTCTTCGATAAACTGCATCAACACCTTTTGGGGTATCGCTTCCACATCGGAAGCATCCGGCTCTTCATATTCTTCGGGCAACTCTTCCAATGACGCTGCCTGATTGATTACATCATTCTTCCGGAGATACTGCAAAGCGGTATTGACCACCACCCGCTCCATCCAGGCCCGCAGGGAGCCTTCACCCCGCCAGGTGAACTTGTCGAAAGAGTCGAATATCTTTATAAAACTGTCGTGAAGCAGATCCTGGGCCGTATCACGGTCGCCGGCATAGCGCAGACAGATGCCAAGCATACGCCCCGCATACTGCTCATACAGTTCCTTGCGGGCCCGGTTGTTTCCTTGCCTGCATTGCTCCGACAACTCTAATTCTTCCATTCTCTTATACACGTGTTTACCTTATAAATGCAGCAAAGATAGAAATACTGCATAGAGAGAACAAGTCTTTTAGCACTTCTGTTTCTTTAACAGATGCAGATGCAATATTTTGGGTTCCCGTGCATTTTTTGAGTACAAAGCAGTATTATTAATCAATCTAAAACCTAGTTTATATATGAAGAAATTGAAATTCATTGCCTATATCTTTGCTATTATGACCACAATGCCGATTCTCCAGTCTTGCCTGGACGACGATGACAGTCCGTCCGACTTACTGGTTATCAGCACAATAAATATGATGAGCCAGGATAGCAAGGATTTTTATTTCACCTTGGATGATGGAAAGAAGATGTATCCAAGCAACGGACAAGGATGGAATAACGCAGATTTTACGGATGGGCAGCGTGCCTTTGTCATGTTCAACGAACTGGAGGAGCCGGTAAGCGGATATGACTACAATGTACAGGTAAAAGAGATTAAGGAAATCCTGACCAAGGACATCGTCACTATGGATGAGGAAGAAAACAATGAGGAAAAAATCGGAGACGATAAGATTAACGCTACTTATATGTGGATTAACAAGGATAAGAAATATCTGACTATCGAATTCCAATATTATGGTACGCACAGCGAAGATAAGAAGCATTTCCTGAATCTGGTTATCAATAACCTCACCCCGGCTCCTACCGCAGACGAGGATAGTGAAGAGGATGAGTTTATCAATCTGGAGTTCCGCCACAACAACGAAGGGGATTATCCTCAGACTTTAGGCGAAGGATATGTATCCTTCAGACTGGACAAAATCAAGGAACAGATGGAAGGAAAGAAAGGACTAAGAATCCGTGTCAATACTCTATATGGCGGAATAAAAACATATGAAGTGAAATTTCCCTAATCTGCTAATCGAAACATGAAAGACACTCTTTTTTAATATAATATATTAATTACGCAAAAGAGGGCGGTAGTTGTGAAACTCCTGCCCTCTTTATTTTTTGTTATAGGGAATGTAAACAAAGTTTCGGCAATGTACTTTTTCATACTTAATCAAGAAATTGTTTATTTATGGATTTATTCTCCCCAAATAGATAATTAACTCAGGGAATCAAAGTCTATATGTATAATTATGATTAACTTTGCGACATTTTTTAAACAAAGAAAATTACACCGAATGAAAAAAGGACTTTTTTATGCTATACTGGCCTCTGTTTTATGGGCTATTGTCAATCCATTTATCAAACAAGGACTAAGTTACGATTTTACTCCGATGAACTTTGCCGGAATCCGTTTTACTATTGTGGGGATTATTCTTTTCGCATACACCTGGCACAAGGGTATGTGGAAAGAGATACGTCAGCACAGCAAGTTATTCCTGAATCTGATTCTTATCAATATGTTTATGGGATATACGGCTTTCTACTTCGGTGTGGATTTTGTGAGTGGTGCCATCTCGTCTATTATCATGGGGATGACTCCGCTTATCAACGTGCTTCTGGCGCATTTGCTTGCTAGTAATGACAGACTGAATGTCCATAAAATAATCAGTCTTGTGGTCAGCCTTATCGGATTGTTTCTGATTATAGGAATGGGAAGCGATGGTGCGCCACTCGATTGGAAAGGAATCGCCGGTATTGTGCTGTTGCTGCTCAGCATTATTTTTCAAGGATATTCCGCTATCTCCGTTTCGGAAGATAAGGGAAAAGTAAATCCTATTTTTCTGAATGCCGTGCAGATGTTCTTCGGCGGGTTACTCATATATATGATAGGACTGGGCACGGAAGGTTATCATTCTTTTATCGGAAAGCCGGGCGGATTCTACATCAGTCTTGGCATTCTGGTGTTTATTTCTGTCTTTGCTTTCAGCTTTTGGTTTATTGCTCTGCAAAGTAAAGGTGCGAAAGTCAGCGATATTAATATGTGCAGGTTGATTAATCCGATTCTCGGCGCAGTGTTGAGTTGGATGATGCTTCCGGACGAATATCCGACATTCAGTACGGTAGCGGGAATGGTTATTATCGTCAGCTCCTTGATTATTTATTTCAAAGGAGCTGAGATAAGCCAATGGGTCAAGAAGAAAACAGTGAAAGCAAACTGAGTTATTGCAGAAGCTGAGTTATTGCAGACTTTAAATTATAGTCTGCTGAATTATAGCAGACATTGAATGGCCTGCAAAGTCAGCATTTCTTTAGGTACCGCCGCTTTTATTTCTTCTTTCAGTACACAGAGCAGGCTATGACGCACGAAATCTCTGCTAGTGGTCAGTACAACTTGACGCGTGGGACGTGGTATAGCGAACGGGCGTACCAGTTTCCGCTGCTCTTCTGATAATTGGGATACTGCCAATTCGGGAATAAAAGTTATCCCTTTCCCGCTTTCCACCATGCGCATAAAGGTTTCCATACTCCCCAAGCGGTAAGCCATCTGACTTACTTTTACAGCTTCCATCTGACAGAAGCGGACAAGCTGGTCACGGAAGCAATGTCCTTCATCCAGTAACCAAAGGCGTTCGCCGGTTATATCGGAAGTGCGGACAACCTCATGTTTGAAAGAGGGTTCTTTCTTGGATACATAAGCATAAAATTGCTCGTAGAACAATGTCTCCTCCGTAAGAAAAGCATCTTCCAGTTTGCTGGCTATGATTCCTGCATCCAAATCCCCACTATGCAATGCCTGCTGAATATCCTGCGTTTTCATTTCTGTGACACGAATATCCAATTCGGGATATTTCTCCATCAGTTGCGGAAAGAAGCGGGGAAGCAGATAGGGTGCAATAGTGGGCAATACTCCCAACCGGAATATACCGGATAGTGATTGCTTTTCTTCACTGATGATTTCTTTTACCTGAGCTGCCTGCGCCAATATCACACGAGCCTGGTCTAGCACTTTTTGCCCGATAGCTGTCGGGCAAACGGGTTGAATACTCCGGTCGAACAGTTTCACTCCCAATTCATCCTCCAATTTCTGAATCATAGCGCTCAATGTGGGTTGTGTCACCCGGCAATATTCCGCTGCGCGGGCAAAGTGCCGGAACTGGTCAACGGCTAAGATGTATTCTAATTGTTGTATTGTCATCTATCAAATTGTTTGATATTATAGATTGTATCTATGCAAAGATAGAAATTTTCAGTTTGACAGCAAGCACTTTCCGCCTTATCTTTGCAGTACAGAAAAAGAAAACAAGTATAAATCATTAAAATAAAAAAGTATGAAAACTTTAGAATTTATCAAACTGAACGAATCGGGAGCAAACAACGTAGTAGCATCTTTGCAACAATTATTAGCAGACTTCCAAGTGTATTACACCAATCTTCGCGGTTTCCACTGGAATATCAAGGGACATAATTTCTTTGTACTTCACAGCCAATTCGAAAAGATGTATGATGACACTGCGGAAAAAGTAGACGAAATCGCAGAGCGTATACTTATGCTGGGCGGTACTCCTGCCAATAAGTTCAGCGATTATCTGAAAGTTGCCAATATCAACGAAGTGGATAAAGTAAGCAATGGAGAAGAGGCACTGAACAGTATCCTTCAGTCTATCAGTTACTTGATTGGTGAGGAACGCAAGATTCTGTCTATCGCTTCACAAGCCGGAGACGAAGTTACCGTTTCGATGATGAGCGATTATCTGAAAGAACAGGAAAAACTGGTGTGGATGTTGGTTGCTTATAATAGCAAGTAATTTATAAAGGTTCAGGTTTTAAGTGAAAAAGAGAGGATATTTCCCCAAAAAGGAATATTCTCTCCTCCTGAATTAAAAACACTCTTCAAAAAGTTTCTGCATTTGAGGATATTTATCATCAGTATCTTCAGTCTCCATACGCAATTTTATCATCTCCTTTTTCATTTGTTTAATAACAGGAGCATACTCCTTCTCATTATACACACTACGATCTTCTTTCGGATCTTTCTGTAAATCATAAAAGTCCCACACGGGTGCAGTAGGAGTCTCCTGTCCATCCGTCATATCCAATGGTTCGCCATAATAGAAAATAAGTTTATAACGTTCATTACGAATTCCCATATGAGCAGGACGAATAGTATGATGTGTCCAGTAACGATAATAAAAACTACGCCGCCAATCAGTAGGTGTTTTTCCGCAAAGATTATCTACAAAACTGCGTCCTTGCATCTCTTTAGTCGGTTTGACACCGGCTAATTGTGCCAGAGTTGGAGCAAAATCAACATTCAGGATCAAGTCTTTCACCCGTTTCCCGGCAGGAAGTTTTCCCGGATAACGAATAACAAACGGCATACGAGCTACTTCTTCATAAAACATACGTTTATCAAAAAAGCCATGTTCACCCAAAAAATACCCCTGATCTGAGACATATACAACAATCGTGTTATCAGCGATTCCCATATCATCCAATACTTTCAGAAGCCTGCCTATATTATCATCGACTGTTGCTCCGCAACGTAAATAATCTCTAATATATTTTTGATATATAGCTTTACGGGCTACCGCACGTTGCATTCCTTTTGTAGAAAACGGTAGTCCGGGATAACGGCACCACCATTTATCAGGATCGGCAGAAGCTAACTCCCATCGCCTTCCTATTTCTTCTAACTTTTGCCCGACAAACCCTCTTCCATTAGTTTCAGGTCCCCAGTCCATCAGATTTTCCGGTTCAGGGAAAACAACTCCATCATACAAATGTTCCATTCTAATCGGATAATCATACGGTTCATGGGTAGCCTTGAAATGGCAACACATCAAAAACGGCTGTTTATCTTCCCGGTTTTTCATCCATTCAATTGCTTTATCTGCCACAATATCTGTCGAAAAACCTTGTATACACTCACCAAAATTACGGTTACCGGGCCAAGGATCAGTACTATTGATAAATAATGGATCACGATATACACCTTGATCGTGAAAGATTGAATAATAATCAAATCCTTGTGGCTGTGACTTCAAATGCCATTTGCCTACCAAAGCGGTCTGATATCCGGCCTGCTTCAATATTGTCGCAATCGTAGGCAACGAAGTATCCAATGAATCGGCTAATGTATATACTCCGTTCTTATGGCTATATGCCCCTGTAAGAATGGAAGCCCGACTGGGTGAAGAAATTGAATTTGTACAAAAACAATTATCCAGCACCACTCCTTCGGAAGCTAAACGGCGAATGTTAGGATTATGAACATAATCGGCTAATATCCCTCCATAAATACCCCATGCTTGTGATGTATGGTCATCACTTAAGATAAAAAGAATATTGGGACGTTCATTTTCTGTATTCTTTTGCGCCCAAGCTTTTCCATTCGAGTATGCAGCCAATACCCCCAACACAGTCAGTGAAAAGATTCTATTCATTGTATTATTTTTATTTTATCAAAAAACTTCTGCTTATTTGGAACAGCCCTCGCTACAGGATATCTGTAACGAGAGCAAAGTCCTACTTATATACAATCTATCGTATATTTATGTAACCAGTATATTCAAAGCCCATAGTAATTGCGGGATGTGGGAGACTCGCCGGTAAATTAAGCGCCCCTTGAATAGTATAAATCCGAGTCGTTTCATCATACTGGATAGTAAACGAACCAGGGTTATCAGTATCAAAGTTTCTATTGTTACCGAGGTCTGACGCTTTTAAGTTCACATATGAAATCTCATCTATTTGAGCTTTAGAATATTCTCCTGGAAGTAAAGCCGACTGCTTGATTAAAATCGCTGCCATATTACCAGGATCATCCATAAGAATCAGCACCAAATTACCCTCCATAGATTGGCACTGTGCCGTTGTGAATTTGAAATGCACATCTATATCAGATGCATCTTTTACCTCTATCGTAAGTTCTTTGGAAACTCCGCTATCATCATTCGCTATTATCTCAATAACCGCAACGCCCGTTCCAAGAGCTTCAATTATGCCATTCTCCAATGAAATGACTTCATTTCCTTCTTTCAAATTATAAGAGACAGATTTATCAGCCGCATTATCCGGTAATACGGTGAGATTAGCATTCAAATCGAAAGTATCACCTACTTTCAGGCTCAAACTCTCAAATCCACCAGCCACAATGATTTCCTCAACCTTCACCACATAATCTACAGCTACTCTATATTTGGACTGAAACCTCACCACATTTGCGTTATCCACCAATGTAACAGTCAGTTCTGCCTCACCTGAAGCAACACTCGTAATTACCCCTTCCCGATCTACAGTAAAAACTTCCACATTGCTCGAGCCAAATCTGAAAGAGTATTCCTCCAAATTGCCAGCATTGTCCGGAATAACACTCACATGCAAGGTGGTGGTAGTTCCTAATCCCTCAAGTGTAATAACTCCTTCTTCGGTCATTAATTCATTTTCAACAGAAACTCCAGTAACAGGATTCTTCACCGCCTCCGCCTGATAGATTTCGTCATCATCACTACAAGCTGCGCATATAGCAGTCATAGCAAACATTAAATATAGTAATTGTTTTTTCATACTTGCCTAATTATTAATTGATTGGTTGATTTTCTATTCGGGACAACGTACTCCTTCTGTCCAACTAAGAGTCTTATTAATGTCCCAGCCATTACCAGTCCAGTCTTTGATTACCGAACCTTCTCCTTCATTAAATCTCCAATAAGCAATCATATCCTGATAATAATCCGGAGAAATATAACACATATTATTCTGAATCTCATTCTGCGTCAGAGCTTTCTTCCATACACGGACTTCACTTATGGAGCCATCCAAAAAGCGGGAATTCAACGAGGAACCAATACAGAATCTACGTTTATCGGTATTTCCGCATAGAGTAATAGGTCCACGTGGCGCATCTACTTGTCCGTCCAATTCACCGTTAACATAAAGCTTAATACTGGAACCATCAAATACAACGGCAAGATGATACCATTTGTCAACTTCAAATTCTGTTTTTCCCGTTACGGGGTAACCACCACCTGCCAATTGTATTTGATTCGGCTTAATAGTAACATCTCCAAATCGCAATAAGAACTCCTCTTCTACTCCTATTACAGTACTAATATAGGGGCTAGCTGTAGCAAACTTATTAACCTTGACCCTTGCTTCCATTGTCACCTGCGGAACACTTGCCAATGAAGGTTCACTTTCAAAAGGAAGTTGCATATTAGTGCGAGAAAGAGTAGCGGCATTGACAATCATCACCTGATTCAATACAAGATACATTGTCCGGGAAGAGTCTAAAACAGGCATATCTCCAGTTACATCCGTAATAGTCAAAGGTACACAATAAGTGACTCCCTCCTCTAAATTTGTAGTCCTCAATAAAGAAATGATTAATTGTTCTGAAATGTTCTCACCTGCTTTCAACACAATCTCATTATTGGATAACATATAATCCTCGGTCGGGACAATTTTATATTTTTTCCCGTACAGCGCGTTATAACCTTCCAGTTTATCCGGATCTACTTTGATTCTTATAGATTGATCACTCATAGTCTGGCAAGAAGCTGAAACCGTCACTCCGATTTCAGTCGGTCCATCTATAGTATACTTAACAGCAGGAGAATCTTCCGTACCGGTAAAGTATAAAACATCTTTAAATGTTTCCGCATTTGTACAGGCTGACAGGATGCCTACCCAAAATATAGTCAATAATATGTATTTTACCTTCATATCTTTTTTCTTTTTAGACATTATTTCTTTGCAGGATTCATTATCTGAATAGCTTCACGAAGATATTTATATTCAATATCCGTATGGTTGTACTCATATTCCATATGATAACTTCCCACTCCTCCTTTATGTTGATTTTCCGTTATATTTTCCGGCTGCCAACGTGCCATTCCAATCAAAGAAGGAATAGTACCCAACTCCGGATCAGCGTAGTCAACTCCTCCCGTTGACCAGTAACTTTCAAAATTTTCCGTAGCTATAAAGCGCTCCGGAGCAATATATTTACTCACTTTATTAAACCTACTTTGCAGTGAAGACGGGCTGGAAGTACCATATGCTTGTGCAACTGCATAATCAGCATATTGCCATCCCTCTTCTGTGATTTTTTCAATGAATCCGTCTACACAAATAAGCTTGTCTTCTCCCAGATTAGCACGCACTTCTCTCAATAGAGTAGTCATATTCACTGCCTTATTGAATAAATCACTTCCACTACACTCATGGTCAAAGTCAACCCCATCATATCCATATTTGAAAACACTGTCAGCCACGGCCTTTGCTACGGCTGGAATATTTTCCGCTACATTTTCAAAGTTACCGGGAAAGTTAGCCATATTATGGGAAAAGATAGTAAATGTCACCTTGGTACCGTATACTTCTTGCACATATTTCAAGTCTTCAATCTGTGCAGGAGTCAAACTGTGCCAAGTTCCCCAAATAGATACCACATCTACGCTATCGGGCAAGTTACGCAAATATTTTACCGGAGACGTTCCGGTTGCTTTCCAACCTCCGAACCATCCAAAAGCCAACTGATGTTTTGACTTTTTATAAGCTCTCAAATTTTCGTAATATTGAGCATCGCGCACTACAGGCTTTTGAAGTGGAATATTTTCTATTTCTGTATCACATGCTACTATAATTATAGCCAATACGAAAAAACAAAAGATTCTATTAATTATTTTATTCATAATAATAAAATTAAATACGTGATTAATTATTTCTTATCCCACCACAACTTTACATTTCCATAGTCATTACCACCAAGAAAATCAGTCACGGCTTTATTGACCTCCGTTGTATTTGTATCATACTCTGTAGATGGGAATGGAATACGACGGGGACCGGACTTATCTACCTGCCCTGCACTAGCATTCGTACCATACAAATCAAACAACTTGGGATAACCGGTGCGACGATATTCACTCCAAGCTTCTTGTCCTTCCGGAAACATGGCAATCCACTTTTGCGTAATAATACGTTCCAGCTTCTTATCCGCCACATCATTTTCATTCCATGCAATGGTAATCGTTGATGCTGCGGCCACACTGCCCAATGTTCCCGATGGCGCAGCAAACGGTACAGGTTTATACGTATCACCTCTTGTCAAATAATCACCTAAAGCAACTCCCCATTGTTCAAAAGATTTCGTGATGCCTGCCTTATACAGTTCTTCAACTTCACCACCCATATTCCAGCCATGGAGTTTTCCTTCTGCACGCAAAAAATAAATTTCCGCTGCACACATCCATTGAACGGGGCTTTCGGCAAATATATTCGGAGAAGACAACTTGACGTAATTTTTCTTGTCCGTAACATTGACTCCCAACCGGGCACCATGAAATTTATCACTGGCGTCTCCATATTCTGATTCCTGAAAATATTTAGAAAGACGGGGATCGTTATATCCCTTCATTATAGACTCAATATCAGCTCCCATACGTACATCCGAATAATTGTCCCAACAAATTTTCAACGGATGGAATACCGAGATTCCGTTTCCGGATTGCAACAAAGCATTTTCAGCATTTTCTGTAATAACTCCGTCTTTTACTGCTTCTTCGGCTAATTTCCGTGAAGTTTTTCCATTCACCTCAAATCCATTCACATAATATGTGCGCATAGCCAAACGTAGTTTTAAGGAATTTGCGAACTTCAACCATTTAGTAAAATCACCACCATATACCAGGTCATATTTATTTAAAGGTTTACTTCCCGGATGGATAGCAATATAATTCTGCAACTCTGCTATTGCTTCATCCAAGTCTATAAAAAAAGATTTATAGATATCTTCCTGCGAATCATAAGGAGTTTCTAATCCTCCGTGACCAAATTGTAAATAAGGCAAAGGTCCGTATATATCTGTTACACGATGCATAGTTGCCACCTTCAATATCTGCGCAACCGCATAAGCCTCCGGAAATTCCTCCTTGCCATTATCCCGGATTTGTTTCCAGGCCGGCATCACATTAGTAAACGCCACTTCAAAAGCAACATCATTCCATTTGTCATATCGCAAATTATAATGAACTGCAGAGCTCGTACCCCATGTACCGATCGGAGTCATATAGCCGGAATGCATATCCCCACACAAATTTTGAGCACGTTGAAACTGATTAGCATCGACATCACTGGTAGGTATTACGTCCATCTGCATAGCAGGAAAGAAGTTACCGATTTTCATCAATCCGACTAACATGTCTTCAGGAACTTCAGTAGGGTTGGTATTCCATTCTTTATAATTATCAGTACATGAAGCAATCATCATAGCTACTCCCAATGTACATACTATACGTCTTATTTTTCCTAATCTTTTCATTGTATTATTCCTTTCTGGTTAATTAATATTGGAACTTCACACTAAACCCAATGCTACGTACACTTGGTTGCATAAAATAATCAAACCCTTGATAATATGTACCCGTAGAAGCAGATAACTCCGGATCAAAAGGTGCCTTATTGTGGAACATGAATAGATTTTTGCCAATGAGCGACACTGTCAGATTTTGTATCTGGTTACCAAACCATTTTGTCGGGAAAGTATATCCTAAAGTCGCTTCTCTAAGCCGTACATTCGTCATACTATAGACGTAGTTTGACAGGACTCCGGTCGAGCCATTACCGAGCACATTATAATAATCTTTTGCAGTCACCCGACCGCTATTAAGGTTTACTCCACCATTATCACGTGCCATAGCCGATGTTTTAGAAGTTCCATAATAATCCATCTTAGCTTGTGTAGCCGAAACACCTACTCCACCGATACGAGCATCAATCAGGAAACTAAGATTAATTCCTTTCCAACTAAAACTGTTGTTCCATCCCCAATTGAATCGGGGTGCCGCACTACCGGCTTTTATCCAAGTGTTCGGATCAGCTTCAATAGCACCGGTATTCGCATCAACTTTGATATTGCCCAAATAGTCCATCTTCAACCCTGTCACATAAATATCACTCAAAGTACCACCCTCTTTCACTATCATCTTATAGCTTCCTTGTGGATTGAAAGGCTCTATTTCTGTAATGGCAATAGGTTCTCCTGTAATTGGGTTGGTAGCACCACCAGGCAACAGATAGACAACCTTATTACGATTCATTGTGAAAGTCAGATTTGAATTCCATTTCACAGGTCCAAGATCGGTATTGATACCCAAACGAGCCTCAATTCCCCAGTTGTTTACCTTACCGCCATTCAGCATATAATCACCGTAACCTGTACTTGGCGGCATAGTATAATTAATAAACTGGTTGTAGGTATTACTATTATAATAAGTAAGATCAATATTCAGCAAATTCTGAAACATTTTCAGGTTCATACCTACCTCTACCGATTTTGTACGTTCAGGTTTCAGGTCAGGATTCAATAATCTTGAAGAGGTATTGATAACACCATCTTTTATAGTATATGTAGGCATCGTAATCTGTCGCATCGGAGGATTACCAACTTCACTATATGAAGCTCTGACTTTTAAAAAGGAGATATATGCTTTTGACAAATCAACAATCTCACTAACAACTGCCGATACCCCTACCGACGGATAAAAGAACCCGCTTCTCTCATTATCAGTATTAGCGAGAGTAGAGAACCAGTCATTACGGGCAGTCAAATCCAGATATGCCCAACTCTTATATCCTAGTTGGAAAGTTGCAAACACGGCCTGATTATTATCTATATATCCGCCCTGTTCGGCCTTAGTATTTGCACCATTCTTACTTATATTGTTAAAAGAGAAAAAGTTAGGAACACTCGCCAGATGCCCTTCATAATTCGTCATTTCATAGGTTTGATGATTGAAACTGGCACCTAGGTTTGCTGTAATTCCCCAATTCTCCCAACGCTTGTTAACTTGGGCCATAACATCACCGTAGGTATTTTTATATCCCGACTTCATGTTCATATAATTACCATACTCTGATGCAAACAATTGGTCGGAAGAGGCCGCAATTTTACGTTCATAGGTGTCATTGCTATTATCTATACGCATACGGCCAACAACATTCATCCAGTCAAACACCTTATAATTCAAATTTGCCGAGAACATATAACGTAATTTATGATTACTCATATTCTCACGATTTACAATCCAATACGGATTTTCGATTGCCATTCCCTGATTACCATAAGGCCAGTATTGCACATCATAATATTTCTCACTATTATAACGTTCATATACTTTATACTTATTCAAATCATCCCCTCTGGGCATAAGGTATAACGCCACAAGAGGATTATGGTACTGCCCCTGAGACATCATATTATTGTCATTGGTGATCACATAAGAAGCACTCATGTCCAATGTCAATTTATCTTTTATTAATTCAGTGGTATTACGCAAGGTAAAATTATACCGGTTATAAGTATTATTAGGTATAATACCGCGCGCATTAGTCGATGCTGCTGAAAAATAAGTCTGATTGCGGTCATTACCTGCGGACAAACCTAACGAGTTCGTTTCAGTGAACCCTGTTTGAAAGAAATCTTTAGGTTCCCATGTGGCATCCTTTTTAGCTCCCCAACTGGCAAATTCACCTTCCACCGATCCATAAGTTGTCTGAAATTCAGGCATTACCAACGGACTCATAAACTGAGTATCGTTGGAGTAATTAATTCTCAATTTCCCTTCTTCTCCTTTTTTTGTTGTAATCAGCACAACACCATTGGCACCCTGCGAACCATAAAGAGCTGCAGCAGCCGCGCCCGTCAATACGGACATTGACTCGATATCATCCGGATTTATACTGGAAATCCCATCACTATCCCCTCCATCGGCATTCTCATAAAAGCTTTTTTCCTGATTAGAACGCATAGAAGCCATCGGAATACCGTCGATTACATATAAGGCATTGTTGTCATTCGTTATAGATTTCAAACCACGCATCACAACACGGGTGGAACCACCAATACCGGACGCACTTTGATTAATAGTCACACCGGCAATCTTACCTGCCAGGCTATTCATGAAGCTAGCATCCTTTACAGTAGTAAGATCGGCAGCTTTCATTTCTTGTACATTATAGGTCAATGATTTTACTTCACGTTTGATACCCAAAGCAGTAACGACCACCTCATCCAACACTTCATTATCCGGACGCATGGTTATACTATAAAAATCCTTTCCGGAAACGGCTATTAACTGAGTGGCATATCCAATATAAGATACTTTCAAAGTAGAATTAGCCAAAACTGACATAGAGAAATTTCCATCCAAATCGGTGATGGTACCAGTATTAGTACCATCCACTGCTACATTCACGCCAATCAAAGGTTCTCCCTTCTCATCAACAATTTTTCCTTTTACAGTCTTTGTAGTCTGAGAATTCGTTTCCTTTTTCTCAGGAACAATCATAATGTATTTATCGGTCAATTTATAAGAAAAGCCTGTTCCTTTCAAGATTGTTTTTAAGGCAGCCTCTAACGGTTGGTTTACTATATTCAAAGATAATTGTCGTTTATCTGAAAGTTGAGACTGATTATAAGCAACAGATAATTTAGATTGTTTTTCAACTTCGATTAATGCATTCTGTAATGTGATTTCTGCATTCTTTATAGTAATACGGATATTACTTTGGGCAAATACTGCAGTTTGCAATATAAACAAACAGCAAATAATTAGTGTACTTTTAGCTGTTTTTAGATATAAATTCATATCTTCGTAGCGTTTTTAGTGTTAAACTCATAATATTAATTCCATCAAAAACTTAGTATTCTATTTTTTTAATACTAAAAAACTTATTTCATATCCGGAACCTGGCGGCATCCTCGTTCCGGATACTTTTTTACATAATGATATATTTTAAGGTTAAACAATCACGTTTCTTATTCTATTCTACAGTTTTCATATAGCAAATATTCTTATCGATTTTGTAAGTGAACTTTCCTGTTACTTCTTTCATCACCTCCATCACTTCTCCAATATCCGTATTCTTGTTAAAGCTAAAATTATATTCATCGTCAGTAAACAAACTCGTATTATATTGGAAAGTAATGTCAAAGCGCCTTTCCAAAGTCAACAGAATCTCTTCCATTGTACTTCCACGAAATATAATCTGTCCTCTCTGCCAAGCTGTAACATCTTCCAAATTAGCGTCTGCTATTTTACTTTGGGCTGTCTTTCGATTATAAACGACCTGCTGCCCCGACCTCAAAATATAAGAATTATCCGACTGTTCATAGCCGACTTTTACCTTACCCTGAATCAAAGTAGCAACAATCTCCGGATCTTCAGGATAAGCTGCCACATTAAATTCAGTCCCCAAAGCCGTAACAGACATATTTGCAGATCGTACAATAAAAGGCTTATCCGGATTCTTCTTAACCTTAAAATCAGCTTCCCCTATTAGGTAAACAGTACGGGTATCTCCTTTAAAAGCATCCGGATAGAGCAACAATGTACCAGAGTTCACATGTACCCGGCTACCATCCGGTAATTCGAACTCATGTGTTTTTCCATCAGGAATATATTGTTCGATCATTGCAACCGCTTTCTCTTTAAATGTATTCTTTGTTAACCAAAATGTACCGGACACTGATACAACAAACACAGCGACTGCTGCCGCATATTTCCAAGGAAACAACCGATATTGTTTTTTAGTACCGGCGGATACTCCGACTTTATGATATACATTCTCTAAAGAAGTCCATGTGCCTGCATCAACTTTTCCTTCTGTTTCGTTCCATAATGTATTCAATGCAGCATCTTTTTCGTCAGCATGTTCTTCATCCAATAACCATTGATGTACTTCTTTGGTTACATTCTCACTATGCTCGGAAGCAGTGAATACATTGATAATTTTTTGAATATAATTCTTCATTTTAGATTTGCCTTATATAATATAGACAACTTGCTAAAACGGACTACTCAACTGAAATAGAAAAAAAATGCAATTAAGATGACTTTTTTTAATTCTTGTAGTGCAAGATAAATGTGGCGCTCCACTGTACGAATAGAAAGTTGCAGCCTATCAGCAATTTCCTGATTACTCATTCCGTCTTGCCGGCTCATAGAGAAAACCTTTCTACGTTGCTCCGGCATATTATCTAAAGAAAGTTTTATCAGAAGCTGTAGTTCCTTTGCATAAAGCTTGTCGTATATGTCGAACTCAAAAGAAGGAGAATCTTCCTGTAACAGCTTCTCCTGATAACTAAGTTCTACGGACTGATGCTTTAAAAAGTTATAAATCTGATTACGAGCCATCGTATAGATATAATTATCCCATGTTTCTTTGTTTTCCCAGATTTCCGGATTATCCCACAGTTTGACAAATATATCCTGAGCAATATCTTCAGCATCTTCTTCCGAACGCAAAATCTTCCATGCAAAAGCTTTTACCTTCGGAAAAGTAAGAATGAAAAATTGCTCGAATTTCTTCTTCTTTTCTTGTTCACCAATATGTGTCATCAGAGATTTTCGGTTATTATCGTTTTTAACGAAGCCCAAAAATAGAAGCTTTTGCACAAAAAAACAAATAATAGCAATAATAAAAGTTACTTTTGATATCCATCAACTGGCTGACACGAGAAAAGTACTATTTCACAGAAATAGAATCTTTCAATCTGATATCATCCGAAGAACAACCAATCATTATCCGGAACATTCCAGGCTCAACAACTGTCTCCAGATTCTGATTGACAATGGATAGTTCATCTTTTGTCAAGATGAAAGTAATTGTTTTCCCCTCTCCTTTCTTTAAATGGAAACGTTCAAAGTGTTTCAACTGCTTCATCGGTTGGACAACTGATGCATATTCATCTCTTATATAAAGTTGCGCAACTTCTTCGCCATCATACTTTCCCGTATTCTTCACTTTAAATGAGACTTCAAAAGAATATGGTGCTTTCTGTGTTATCTGTAAATCGGAATATTCAAAAGTGGTATAACTCAATCCATAACCGAAAGAATATAACGGAGTAGCTGACATCTCTACATAATCATGATTTTGAGGAGCTTTCTTATTATAATATATAGGTATTTGTCCAACCGAACGAGGTACGGTGATGGGCAAGCGACCTGCCGGATTATAATCTCCAAACAAGACATCGGCTATGGCATTTCCACCTTCCTGTCCGGGATAGTAAGCCGTTAAAAGCGCATCGGCATATTCTGAAGCCCAATTCTTTTCTAATGGGCGACCTTCGATATAAATCACAATCAAAGGTTTTCCCGTCTGTTTCAAAGCATGCAATAATTCTTGTTGCCCGCCAAGTAATGATAAAGTAGCACGGTCGAATCCTTCCCCACATTCCATATCGCTGATACTGCCCTTTCCGGTGACTGCCGCCCCTGTCTCTTTATAACTTGTCTTGAAATCACGGGCACTGGACCCGCCCACTACTGCAATGACAACCTCAGAACGGTGGGCAGCCTCAACAGCTTGCTCTATTTCATTCACAGCGGTATCACGGATAGCGCAACCTTTCACATATTCTACACGCGAAGGAGATAGCTTGGCTATCACCCCGTCAAGCACAGTTTTCACATTACTATCTTCCTGAGGAGCGGTATAGTCCCCTAACATATTGTACCGATTATCAGCATTAGGGCCAATAACCGCCACCTTATTTATTTTCTTACTTAAAGGTAGAACAGAGTTTTTATTTTTGAGAAGTGTAATGGAAGCCTGTGCTATTCTACGCGCCAAACCGATGTGCTCTTTACTGCGTACTGTCCTTGCAGCAATCTTCGGTTCCACATAAGGATGCTCAAACAACCCCATTTCAAACTTCATTCGTAATACACGGCATACCGCTGTATCAATCACCATCCTATCAAATTGTCCGGTTTGAACAGCATGACAAAGATGAGTATAAGCCTCTCCACCCAAATCAACATCTACCCCTGCCGAAATAGCTTGTATTGCTGCATTTTCTTTTGTCGGAGCCACAAAATGACTTTCGTGAATCCCTTCAATACTATATAAATCGGAAACCACAAAACCACGGAATTTCCATTCATTACGTAATAATTGAGTCAACAGATAATGGTTCGACGTGCAAGGGATACCATCTATTGAATTATACGAAGTCATTACAGACAACGCTCCTGCATCTATTGCCTTACGAAAAGGCGGAAGAAAATTTTGATGTAAATCCCGAAGACCGACTGACGCATAATTACCGTTCTGACCACTTTCCGGCACAGCATACGCCAAGAAATGCTTCAAAGTAGCTATGGTAGCATATTCCTGTGACAAGTCACCACCACCTAACCCAGCAACCATGGCAGCTCCCAAAGCGCTACTCAGCACAGGGTCTTCTCCAAATGTTTCTTCTACACGCGACCAACGAGGATCCCGACTTAAATCAAGCACAGGTCCATAACTGATATGCCCTCCCTGAGAACGAATTTCTTTAGCAACAGCGTTTCCTACTTCTTTGATAAGTTCCGGAGACCACGATGCCGCCATTCCTATACCGGTAGGAAAAACAGTAGTTCCAATAGCCATATGCCCATGAGGGGCTTCTTCCGCCAGAAATATCGGAATCCCTAGACGGGTATCCTCCATCACATATTTCTGCAATGCATTTCCCGCTTTAGCAGCAAGTTCCGGATTGAGTCCGTTCTCCAATGTCTTCCTCGTCCACGGGTCTGCACGATAAGTCGCCCAAAGCATTCCTGCATTTCTTTCTTTGACAAGTTGCTTGAACTTCCCGGAAGGATAAACTTCATTTCCCTGTATCTCGTACATTTCCCAGCCCAGAGGACAAAGTAACTGACCGACCTTTTCTTCTAATGTCATACGGGAAAGTAAATCCGCAACCCTCGTCTCCGTAGACAAAGCCGGATTCTTATAAGGTAAAGAAGAAGTCTGAGCAACAGACAGAGTAGTTACTACTAATACTAATATCAGAAGATTTAATCGGTGCGCCATAATACAAGATGTTATTATATTCATTTCTTTGTTACAAATGTTAGTTTTTAGTGTTTGCAATCATCTACTTTACCCTAGTATTTTCCTTCAAACACAATAGTATATACAGGACGCTGCACATCATTTGTTATAATTTTCACTTTGGCATCTAAAGAATGTTCCAATAAAGAGGGATTCAAATCAAATAAAATATCCAAAGTTTCATTTTGCTTTAACACCAGCTCTTTTTTGATATTTGTTGCAATATACTTAGGAGATTCTATTTTACGTATAATAAGAGGTTTCTTCCCTTCATTAGTTATCTTCGCCTTTTTTTGAATAGGCTCTTTCGTAAGAATCTTGCCCAAATTGAAATAAGATTGTGAACATTTGATTCGAGGAGCAGTCAATGTACTCACATTTCGCATATCATCAATCACTATACCAAAAACTCTTACAGGAGAAGAAGCCTGTACGGAATTTATCAGAAATCTTATTTTATCATTAAATGTTCCATAAAAGCCTTTTAAGGGAGAAGCTGTTATCTTTATAGTTGCAAAAGAATATCCCCGAAGGGTTAATGGCATAGATACTTCCAAACATCCACTCTTATCCGATATAAAATGAGATAACTTTACTGTTGCGGCTGAACGATTATACAATTTTATTTCCAACTGTTGCGGGTTTCCATTTTGTTGTAACTGATTATACGATAAAGTCAGTTTATCAGCCATAATCTCCGGTGATAAAGAATAAGGGTATTCTTCCTCTATACTATTAGTTATATGAATGGTTCCTTTGATCTTTAAAATATTGATACTCTGTCCGGAGTTACAGACCACTCGTATATTCTTCGAAATATAACTCGTTTGTCCCTTAGGATCAAAAGTGATTGTAACTGCACCTGTTTTTCCCGGCATGACCGGTCGTTTGCTATATGCAGGAATTGCACATCCACAAGTAGATACCACTTCTTCAATCACAATTGGCGAAGTATGGATATTTGTAAAATGAAAAGTATGTGTCACCTTGCCCTTTGTCTCAGAAATACGCCCGAAGTCCCAAGTCGCATTATCAAAATGCAACACAGTTTTTCCCTGCCCGGCAAATGTCTCGACAAAAAAACAGCCCCAAAATACAACCAATAGCAAACATCTCACTTCCATTCCTTAACTTTATATAGTATTGGGAGTCACTCCCTATCCAAGCAACTCCCAACACAAAATCAGATTCTATTTTTCAGGTAAATTATTAAATTCCGCATTCCAAACGATATTGGCAGCTTCGGAGAAAGACAAATCTCGACCATTTCCAGAACTATCTTTCAATGTATTCCCTTTTCCTTCATCCATCTTCCAATACCCATATAAATCAGAAGCAGACGGAGAGGTTACCGTACGCAGATTTGCTTTTACCTCTTCTGCTGTCAGACATTTTTTCCACATACGAATATCAGCAATCAAACCATCAAAATACATACTTGAACTTGTATTACCAAATTGAATACCCGTCAAAGTATATCCCACCTGGAATCTTTGTGAGGAAGTAGGGCCATAACGTTTCGTTGGCTTGGCTGAAGCAACCTCCTCTCCGTTAAAGTAGAGCCGATAAGCAATTTCCGTATTTTGTCCGGTCTTCGTCCCGTCACAAGTAACCGTTACTCTGACCCACTGATTGGTCGGTAGATTGATACCCTGATTAGCCAAAGTCAAATCACATTGCCGATTGCCAATATTGGACGCTCCGGTTGCCCCAGTTACACGAAGTTCACAACCACCAAAAGCTTCATCTTTATTATTGGAATCCTTCCCACACCATGTACCTATATAATTGGTTCCACTATGCCAGCTATACGGATATATAAGCACTTCAAAAGTATGCGTATTCTCATCGATTGTAACGACCTCATTATTAGCGAAACTTAATGTAGTATACATATCTTTTGAGTAAGTGCTCATTTTCAATCCCGGTATATAATCCAGTTCACCGTCAATATTAATTGTGAAATAAGCGACCGAACGAGTATCCGTTGCAAATTCTCCGACACAAGTTTCATCTATTTCAGCAACAATAGGAAGAAGATACTCCTCTCCACCTACCAAACCATATAATGAAGCAAATTTCACAGACAGTGCGTTTGACTCTTGCTCGCCTGTTTTAATTACCACATTTTTAGCCTGCAATTCATATACAAATGAAGGCATCATCTTATAAGACGTATTGTGCTCTGCATTATATGTATCCACTAAATTTTCATCAACAGAAATGCTGCACAATAAAGGTGTAGAAGCCGGCTTATCCAGTTTTACCGTATAATCATAAATAAAACTCCCCTCATTCAATATTTCCCTATAATCAACAGCCACAGGTCCCATATCCGACTGAGGCATTTCAATTACCGGAAGTTCCATGGTAATATCATCATCATCCGAACAGGCAGTAAAGCCCAACCCTCCTAATAATACAATCAAAAGGAGAGATAATCTATCTATCTTGGTTTTCATTTTCATAATGTCTATTCATTAATCTATGGTTTACTCTATACATTTATTCGTATCGTCATACGTCCAATCAATCGTTATGCCATTTTTGTAGCTTATATCCCGCTTAGAAGGTGACAAATCATAAAAAATGGTTCCTTCGCCTTCATTCATTCTCCAATAAGATAACAAACCATTGGTAGAAGGATCTACACCACACACATTTGCCTTGATCTCACGAGCAGACAAAGGACGATTCCAAAGCCGCATTTCACTCAGACGTCCGTAAAACAATTGCGATGACTGATAACCACTTGAAGGCATTCCTATCTGTACGCCATACAGCGCATATTCATAAGGAGATACTGTTATTGAATTATCTTTCTCCCCATTAATATATAATGTCAAAGTATTACCATCGTTCACCAAAGCCACCGCATACCAAGTGTTCAAGGCAAAACGAGTATTAGAAGACATCTTTCCCTGCTTAGTCGTTACATGCAGTTGGTTCGGGTCATCCGTTCCCTCACCGAAACGGAGCAGATTCTGGTCGCACTTGAAACCACCGTCATCAATAGCCCCGCCTTCTACCGAGGATTCATTTCCACCAAAAGAACAGACACGGGTAGTACCGGAAGCTCCGGAAGAACGGAATTGAGTAGCATAAATCTTCACTTCCCATGTATAAGTAGGCAATGAAGGAATAGGATCCGGAAGTAAAAACTGGTAAGCCATAGCAGCCTGCCCCACATAGGGAGCATAGAAACGTAATGTTCGAGACACTTTCAGGAAAATAGTCCGCCCAGACTCTATAATATCCAGCCCACCTGTTGCACTTTTTATTGTAACCGGTATCAGATAAACACGCCCAGGTACGAAATCCGTATCATCATTAATGGAGAGAGAAGCTGTTGAAGAAACTGCTTGCCCCGCCGATATAACGACATTCTGATTTTCCAGTTTATAAGAGTTGTCCGGAATAGGATAATAATTAGTACCCATTTCCGCATTATAGCTGTCCACCAAATTCTTATCCACAGCCAACTCCACCTGCACATCCGACTCTACACGAGAAGTCGAAGTCACGGAAACAGCATAGATAGAAGGAAATCCGTCAATAGCAAACTTCACTAAACGGTCAGAACTGGTTCCGGTCATCAACAGTCCGTCACCTCGTTGAGCCGCTTCCTGACATCCTCCCAACACCAAAAATAAAACTCCAATAGCAAGAGCAAAGAGTGTTCTTATTGTATTTTTCATCGTTTTCATTTTTATCATGTATTAATCATACAAACAATTATTTACCTGCCGGATTCTGTTCCTGAATACCACGTCTAAGACTGTAATATGGAATAGCCACTTTTTCTTTATCCCCAATAGATTGATTTGTAGGCCGAGTAGTATTATATTCATACTCAAAGTAATATCCTCCAAATCCACCTTTCCGTCCCTGTATCGGATTCCAACGAGCCATGCCAATCACCGAGTATAACGGATTTCCCCATGAGTCAACCGTATTTCCATCGGCCTCCGTAAACTTTACTCCGCCATTCTCCCAGTACCAGCCCATCTGTTCTGTGGCAACAAACTTTCCGGGCGGACACCAGTTACTAAGTCCGTCATATTTTGACTGTAACGTCTGGGCTGAACTACTTGTATAACATTGTCTTACAAAATAGTCAACATAAGGTTCTGTTTCAGCAGGCGGTACTTGATTGTAGAAATCAACTATCAAAAGCTTGCCTGTTCCAGACTGTGGGCCAAAGTAATTGCCTAATACCTTAATAAATTTTGTAAAGTTATCATTCTGCAACCAATCGCCTTCTGGCTCATAATCCAAATCCAGTCCGTCTAGATCATTGCGCAATACACATCTCACAAGATGCATAGCATAAGCTTCAATACCTGCATCCGTTTTAGGGAACTCCGTATTTGCAATCCGGCAAATCGTACACATCACCACTCTTGTTCCTTTCACTTTACGGATATAATTCATCTCTTCATAAGCGGTGGGCAAATAACGTTCATTATATTGACTTGTCTCCACATCAGCCGGATTATTGGAAGGAATACTCGACCACAAACTTACAATATCCAGACTATCCGGCAATCCGGTGAAATGAAGTCCTGCCGATGGAGATGCTTCTGATGTATAACCGGCATACCAACCGAAACAAATAGCATGATCCGACTTTTTATATTCACGCAGATTCTGAAAATACTCTTCACTATATGCATTCTCTTTCTGAATGATTTCCGGTTCTATGTCAGTATCACAGGCTCCCACAGCAAATGCCAGAAACCATATCAACATAATATATATATAATTTTTATTCATATCCAACATGATTTTAAATGACTATTATTTTTTTGCGTCCCACCATAACTTAACACCAGGATTATCTACACCGCCCAACAAAGTAATACCTTTATTCAGTTCCACCTGATTCGTATTATATTCTGATTCAGGATAAGGTAATCTTCGAATCTGTATATCCGTATCGACACAACCACCGTTACTTTCATTAACAACCACCGGGAACACCCTGGGATATCCGGTACGGCGGAACTCCGTCCATGCCTCTTGTCCTATGGGATAAAGAGCGATATATTTTTGAGTAATGATCTGCTCCAGATTCTCATCAAAACCAGCAGAAGTTTTCCATGCAATCGGGATGTTACCCAAAGCATCTTTTGAATGACCGGAATTCACCGGATCCTCATAGTTAGCCGGCACATATCCCTGCTCTGAGGTTCTTGCCAGATATGAATCCACATCAGACGCACTGTGCTCATCAAAAGACATTCGGATACCCTCTTCATAATATCTCCGGGCATCCTCATTCGTTCCCCACCGCAAAGCATATTCCGCAAGCAGGAAATAGGACTCGGACGCACGCATCCAGACAACATTGGAAGTAGCCGTTGCTTTAGGAGTAGAGAATAAACCAGTAGTATAATCCGCTTTTTTCGTATCCTTAGACAAACCGGCTCTTATCCCTCTATATTTTCCGTCGGTAGCTGCATCAAAAAAGGAAGAACGGCGCGGATCCTGATATCCGTTCAAATAAGAATCAATAGTTGCTCCCATACAAATATCATCCCAACCCTTAATAATATACAACGGACTCTCATAATTTGCTATCGGAGTGATATGTTGCAATTCCGCTATATCATTCTTTGCCTCCATCAGCCCGTAACTATTACCGATAGCCAGTTTTGCTTCTGATTTTGCTTTTTCTTCATCAGCATAAACAATATGCATAGCCAGACGTAAACGCAAGGAATTTGCAAACTTCACCCACATCTTCACATCACCGTTAAACACGCAATCCCATGAAGAAAACACCTTACTACCGGACGCGGCATAACTGTCCAAGTTCTTTATGGCATCATCCAACTCTTCAAAAAAACGGTAGTAAACATCCTTTTGCGAGTCATAAGGCACTTCTTTGGATATTCCAAAATTCAAGTAAGGAATAGGTCCATAAGTATCCGTTACCCGATGCATAGCCGCAACTTTCAGGATCTGCGCCATAGCAAAACGTGGATCCGCATCATCATCAACCGCTTTTCTCATCTCACGCCAGGCATTCATGGTAGTCAGATAATTAGTGGTGAACATATCGCCATACCAACTTCTTTTATCCCAATTGTACCGACCGGCCGAATTGATAGAGGATGAGGGAAAGCCAAAATAACCGACAAACCCGTCTCCGCCCATTACTTCTACCGTTTGATATCTATCGGTACCTATACTTAGTCCCGATTGTGCCACGACTAATACGTTCTGTTCCATCTGCAACAAAAGAGAACCAGTCCTCACATTATCCCAGTCGGTCATTTCTTCAGTAGCCTCATTAGGATTGGTATTGTACTCCAGAAAATTATTCGTGCAACCTGCATTTATCATAGCTGCTCCGACAAGTAGATATAAATTCCTTACTTTAAAAAATTCACGTATGCTCATCATCATTTTTTTTAAAGGTTATCCAATTAAAAAGAAATCTTTGCGGAAAATCCCATAGACCTCAAACTTGGCTGCATGAAATAATCCATTCCCTGATTATAAGTTCCCGTACTTGCCGTAGATTCCGGGTCAAAAGGAGCTTTACAATAAAGCATCCATAAGTTACGGCCAACAAATGAAACGTTTAGTCCTGAAATCCATTTGCACCATTTCTTTATAGGGATGTCATATCCTACGGTCAATTCCCCCAAACGAACATTTGTCATGCTATATACATACATGGAACCGACATATCCAATCCCGTTGGCACCAATAGTCTGATACCATGTTTGCGCATCAATCATCTGTCCATTAATCTTCACGCCACCATTATCTCTGGCAGTTGCCGATGTTTCGGATACTCCATAATAATCCATGACAGCCTGAGTTGCAGAAACTCCGACACCACCCACACGGGCATTCAGCATAAAACCAAGACTTAAACCTTTCCAGTTAAACTCATTTCTCCAACTTAATGTATATTTCGGATTCGTATTGCCGGCATAGACATAATTATTTTTATCTGTTTCCAATGCTCCTGTCATGGAGTTTATCCAGATTTGTCCATGTTCATCAGTCCTCATTGTGTTCACATATACGTCTCCCATAGAACCGCCCACGGTTAAACGCTGCTTGGCTCCCCCCAAAGAGTAGACATCCATTTCATCCAAGCGTACAGTTACACCCAGCTCCTCATTCGTATATTCGGGAAGTAATTGGTCTATACGGTTTCTATTCAATGACCACAACAAAGTAGTTTTCCAATCTACCGGTCCTATGTTCTGTTTAAATCCGAGTGCCAATTCAATACCTTTATTCGTCACTTTTCCTGCATTTACATACAATTTGGAATATCCGGTTGTAGTAGAGATTTCCGGGCTGAATAATTGATTCTCCGTATATGTTTTATAAGCAGTTACGTCCAACGTCAATTTGTTATTGAAAAAACCTAAGTTGAAACCACCTTCCCAGGAATGAGTTCTTTCCGGCTCCAAGTCTGTGATTGGGAAATAAGAGGTCGTATTCAATCCCCCCATTACCGAATAAGTGGTGATAGCCTTGAATCTTTCCGGAGCATTACCCACTTCACTATAAGAAAGACGAATCTTGGCATATGAAAGTAGTTCCGATTTCTTCGCAAACATATTGGTCAGGATAGCAGACGCACCGATAGAAGGATATAATATACTCGAGTGGTCTGTCCCGGCTAAAGCGGATATCCAGTCATTGCGCAACGAACCATCCAAATAGACCATTCCTTTATAGCCCAACGAGAATGTTCCGAATAAAGAATTTGTGCGATCATGATAATTGGCATTCTTATAGGTCAACTTATTCGATACATCCACATTGTTTGATGTAAACAAATTCGGTATAGTCAGCAAGCCACCGCCGAAATTAAGTTCTTTATAATCCAGGTCAAGTAAGCTGACACCGACAGATGCCGTCAAATTCCAAATATCATGATAAAAATATTTATTGATATTCACCATTGCATCTGCATAAATCTGCGTAGTGTTCCTGTTCGTTTGCACATATGATCCTTTATCAGAGTTTTCGGCAATCACGTTCAATGTAGAAGCATACATTTTCTTTTCCACATTGACCGCTTCTCTATCTAATTTTACACGACCTGACACATTCAGCCAATCCGTCAAGGCATATTTCAAAGAAGCACTTGTCAAGAAACGGTATTTCTTATTGGTGTACATATTACGATTTGTAATCCAATAAGGATTCTGCATAGATAATCCATTTTCTTTCAACGGCCAAAACTGTGTCTGGATATTACGGTCTACATCATAACGTTCATAATACTGGTATTTTGAGAAATCGTCTCCACGGGGAAACAAATAAACCGGTACCAACGGATTGGCATATTCTCCTTGCGCAAGCATATTCTGTTCTTTCACATTCGAATACATAAAACTCAGATCCATATCCAATTTATCGTTTAACATGGAAGTTGTATTGCGAACTGAAAAATTATATCTATCAAGATCATTATTCTGGATGATACCGCGAGCATTCACAGAACCAATGGAAACATACGTCTGATTCTTCTGTGTACCGGTAGTCAGACTTACAGTGTTTGCAACGTTATAACCCGTTTGAAAAAAATCTTTAACATCATAATCGGATGGAGTAGATAATTTAGAAGCCCAGCTATACCACTCTCCGGTTTCCGACCCGTACGTATTCTGAAATTCCGGAGTAATAAACGGAGAGTAGAATGTCGTATTATTACTATAAGTCAGTCTTGTCCTGTCAACCGCCCCCTTTTTGGTAGTAATAAGTACTACACCATTTGCAGCAGCCGAGCCGTACAACGCAGCAGCAGCCGAACCACTAAGGACTGAAATGGACTCGATATCATCAGCATTGAAGTTAGCTAATCCGTCACCGGACTGTCCTGCACCGGTATACTGGTCGCTGGGTTGTTCACCTGAAATATTTGCCAACGGCACACCGTCCACCACATAAAGCGCATTGTTATTACCGGATATAGACTTCGTACCACGCATCACAACGCGGGCTCCACCACCGATACCGGACGCACTTGAATTAATATTCACACCTGCCACCTTACCGGCCAGACTATTCATCACATTCATATCCTTCACCTTAGTCACTTCATCGCCACTAATTTGCTGAACATTATATGTTAACGATTTCGACTCACGTTTAATACCCAAAGCAGTTACGACAACTTCATTCAAAACCTTTGTATCTTCTGTCATTACAATAGACAACGGTTTATTATCAGTAACTTTAATCTCCTGCGATGCATATCCGATATAGGAGACTTCCAATGTTGCACCTTTCTTAGTCTGAAGGGTGAATTTACCGTCAAGATCAGTGATTGCCCCCGTACTAGTTCCCTTCACTTTCACATTTACACCAATCAGGGGATCACCTTTTGAATCCAGAACTACCCCTTTTATCAGTAATTCAGGTTCTTGATCCGTTACATTCAATTTATTGGTGGACAGGATAATCTGTTTATCAACTACCGTATAAGTAACATCTGTTCCTTTAAAAATATCATCAAGAATATCAAGAATCTTACCGGAGTTATTCTTTACGGAGATGATACGATCCTTTTGAATCGTCTTATCATTGTAAAGAAAAACATAGTCGGAAGTTTCTTCTATTTTGTTCAGTACCTGTTCGACAGATACATTGGCCATCGAAATAGCAACCCGCGTACGCTGGGCATAGCTATTTTCAGCAGAAAGTTGTAAAACTACTGCAAAAAGTAGTGCTAGACTAATCCTCATAACTAAAGGAAGTTTTAGATTTAAAGCATATTTAGGACATAATGCAATAAATGAATGATTTTTTTTCATACATTTGCGGTTAACTAGAGTTTATTACTAAAATGGACTATGGTTCGATTCCGGATAGCGTTTACGAGACCCTGTACCGTGAATCTTGAAAAATCGAGGGGAAGACAGCTGTTGGTAGCAGCTTTCTTCCTTTTTTGTTATTTCTGTGTTATATCATAGGCTACTCATATTTTTAATTGGGTTACTAATATAATTCGACTATTATCTTTTTCTTTGTAAACGTACCGTCCGCCTGTTGTACAGCTTCCTCAGACCTCCACTTCAGGGCTGCGGATTTTGCTAAATAATCCAATATCTGCAACAATGTCTCATCACGGAAAGTCGCACGATATTTATATTCTTTCCCAGACTTATTATCAAACTGGATATCTACATTAAAGTGACGTGCCAGACGTTTAAATATCTCATCCAATTCGGCATTGCGAAATATCAGTTTGCCATCTTTCCAAGCCACTTTCTCATAGACATCGACTTTACTCTTCGAGAATTTCCGGTCAGACTTATTATAAATCAATCGTTCGCCCGGAGCTAACTGGACAATCGTTTTCCCGTCGGGAGAAATAACATTCACTTTACCTTTCTCCAATACTGTTTCTATGCTACTATCCTCTTCATAAGCATTTACATTAAACTTTGTTCCATAAACATACACACTTACTCCTTCCGACATATTAACATAAAAAGGACGTTTCCGATCCGCCTCTACTTCAAAATACGCTTCACCTTTTAATTCCACATTACGGTTGTCCTTCTTAAAAACCGTAGGATAACGCAAAGTACTACCGGAATTCAACCAGACTACCGAATGATCCGGAAGCTCATATCGAATCACCGACCCCGTTGCCGCTATTACCTCCGCATATTTCTCCTCCGTATTCATTCCACTCCAATACAGATACCCTAAAACCAAGGAAGACAGCAATAATGGTATAGTCAAAAACGCAGCATAACGCATCAACTGGCCATATACACTCTTTCTACTGTTCATCCTTACCCGAGCTTGTGCTTGGCGATAAGCACCCGATACATCAATGGACTCCATTTCTTTAATATCATCCCCCAATGCTTGTGCCTTACGAAGTAATGATTCCGGATTCATATTTTCCATATTCTCTTTCAAAATCTTATCTTTTAATTGCAATTACACTAATAATACAAATAACCTCACCGGAAAGGGACAGGAAAATCGAACTTTTTTTATTTTATTTTTCCAGCCAAGCCAGATTGAAACGATAATGTAGCCTACTGCTGAGAATATGTATCAAATTATCAGGAGTTTGAGTACCGGCAAGATACCCCCGTGGTTCTGCATGTTCTTGATCCATTTCAAAATATCCCGTCCAGGCTCCTCCATTTAAAAAGCGTTTTTCTCCATCCGTAAGCAATCTTTTTACTGGCCATGTCTTTCCCTCATCATAAGAAAGGGCTGCGTACATACCATACCCTTTAGAAATATTTCCGTCTTTATCTCCAAACTCCAACCCCCGCTCTTCCAACGGAGTACGCAACGGATGATCCGTAAAAGAGACTAGTAATAAAGGACCTTCATTCAATCGCATCAAGACAAGGCGTTGCCCACCGTCAATAGGGGGCAGTTCACTTGCCATATACTTCCAACTCTTTCCCATATCATCAGATATACTCATAGGCATCCGAAGTTTTCCTTCTTTATTCCGTATGCTGTTGCCACGCCCCAATGTCATCAAATTCCCCTCTTTTAATTGTACAATTCCAGCATGAATACCTGCAATTGTACTTCCGATTCCACCGTCCTTGAAATCCGGCAGGGAAGCACCGTCCCAAGGATCATACCAAGTCTTGCCTTTATCTTTACTGATTTGGACAGCAGCTCCGTCATGGCTGCCCGGACCAGCATCACATGCCTGAATCAACCAGCCTTCACGTGTTTGAATAGTACCGGCAATCACTTGATGACGTTTTGCATGTTCGGGAGCGATCAGTCTGGGAGTACTCCATGATGCACCGTTATCTATGCTGGTACGCAAGACCATTGCCAAATTCTGCCAATCTCCCGAAGCTTCCACTCCATTAATATGATAGATTGTCCCTCGACCGTCATTTAAAAGAGCACTCCCCGTCATATTCCGATCCGGAACTTTAAAAAATATAGAAGCTTCATCCCAATCTTCACAACCTGCCCGTAAACGGGAAGCAAGAACTACCATCCCTCTTCCATTCTCTTCATTTGCAGAAAACCATACCGCCAATAAATCTCCATTATCACACCAAGTTATTGCGGGTTGATGATTATGCAAATAAAATGGAGTACCCGAATCACACGCTGGACGAATAACAAATGGTATTGGCGGCAAGAACATCGGCAGTGTAGCAGATACTTTCTTCCACTTCTTTTGTTTCCACTCCACATATTTCTGATTTAGCGGTTTGGGAACCAATGCACCAGATACATTCAGATGAGTATCAGATTCCACTATCCTAAATCCAGTTTGAGAATGTTTATCTCGTGGAAGCATTGCCATACGATTGGCACTACGCAAATATTTCTCCGGTGTATGATGGCTTCCGCCCCTTGTCACACGAAAATCTCCCGATAACGGTCCTGACGGATCTGTCTGCTCCTTTCCAGAGTAAGGAGCATACCAATCCAAACACCATTCTTCCACATTTCCATGCATATCATACAGCCCGAAAGCGTTGGAAGGAGTTTGAGCTACTTTCAAAGATATTGTATCAAAATCACGAGCAACCTTTTGATTGCGATGATAAACGGCCGGTAAACCGTCTCCCATAGAGAACAAAGTGTATGTACCTGCCCGGCAGGCATATTCCCACTCCGCCTCGGTAGGCAAACGATAGTTTTTCCCCTCTTTCCGACTAAGCCATTCGCAGAAAGCAACAGCATCAAAATAACTCACATTCACTACTGCTTCTTCGTCTTCCAAAGAAACTCCATTTTTCCCACGCAATGCCCGGTGTTCCGGACGGAAGGCTTCATATTGCGCATTGGTTATTTCTGTCATTCCCATACGAAACGGACGAGATATTACTACTTGATGAACAGGAGCCTCATCAAAGTCTTCACCCAATCCTTCACTTCCCATATAAAAACTTCCGGCCGGAATCTCAACCATAGGAATAAAAGATTCGGAAATTCCCTGCGAATGTAAAGGTAAACAAAAAGCCATAGCCAATAAAAAAAACTTGTTTTTCATACTTTCAATCTTGTTTGTATATAATACAATTGTGCTACTTATAAAAGGACAGCCCTATTGGTATTTTTTCCAGTCTCTTCCATTGAAAGACAAAAAAAAGAATGGGAAATTTAGGTTTTGATAATTATCTTATTATATATTTGCAGCAAAATGAAAAACCACAGAATCTCTAAATAATGAAAATATCTTTTTCCAAACAGACCAAAGAACGAACTTTCAAACAACTTTATGAGGAATATTACGCCCCATTCTGTTTGTATGCAAAAAGGTTTGTTGACGATAAAGACATACGGCAAGATATTGTCTCAGACGTGTTTACTTCATTATGGTACAAGTTGGACACCGATTCTTTCGACTTACAGTCGGACACTGCATTGGGATATATCAAGATGTGCGTGAAAAACAGTTGTTTGAATTATCTGAAACATCAAGAGTGTGAATGGAGCTACGCTGAGAATATCCAAAAGAAAGCTCCCATCTATGAGACGGAACCAGATAGTGTATATACACTCGATGAATTATACAGAATGTTGTACGAGACATTGAACAAACTTCCCGAAAACCATCGCACAGTCTTTATGAAAAGTTTCTTTGAAGGCAAAACCCATGCGGAGATTGCGGAAGAGATGAATCTCAGTGTAAAATCCATCAACCGATACAAACAAAAGACCATGGAACTTTTGCGGAATGAATTGAAAGAGTATATGCCACTACTTCTCTTACTATTTTCCTATCCGGAATAGTTTTCATGCACAAGTTACCCTCATACCCTCACTATCAGCCCCTCTCCCCCTGTTTATCGGCATTTCAGCTATGAGAGCAAGTATAATAGTCCCCCTGAGAGTAAAAGTTACCCTCACTCTCATCTATACCAAAAGCACTGGATGTAGAGATACGACTAGTTTCAAGGTTCGAAACTAGAGTTTCACACATAGGAAACTAAAGTTTCACCCGTTTGAAACTTTAGTTCCAATTGCTTGAAACCATTAGTTTCTTACCGATGAAACTCTAGTTTCCCTTTGTTGAAACTAAAGTTTCAAGCAAAGGGAACTAACTTGGAACTTGCTTCTAAAAGAGGAAGCAAGAAAAGGTGTGACAGCAAAAGTACTGTCACCGTGCTATCACATGCTGCTGTCACAGTACTACTCATTCACAATCAGACATTTGAATACAAACATGTGACAGGTGACAACAGATTTTTACTTTTTAATTTTCTAGTAGTGTTGAGAGATTATACTTCGACATTTCCATATAATTCTGCTTATTGTTGTACTCAATGACTATATTCCTTACTATCTCTTCCGGTGAACCCATTTCACGGGTAGCTGTACGCCACCAAATAACATACGATGAAGTTGTGGCAAAATTTAGCTCTATCATAATAAATAATACAACAGAACAAGTGAATCATAGCTACATTCTTGAATTAAAATACCTGCCTAAAGATAAGTTTGAGACACAAGCTGCAGAACAATGGAAAGAGGCTATCAATCAGATTCATAACTATACGGCAGATTCAAAAATGCGCCAATTATGCCAGCGCACGCAACTTCATTGCATCGTTATGCAATTCTGCGGATGGGAATTGACACGAATAGAAGAAGTATAACGACTACAATAGCATCTCCGCTAAAGCGCGGCATTCGACACGGTTGATTTTACCATTCCCCGTCTGAGGAATTAAATCCACCGTTCGGATATGTTTAGGACAATGATAAGGAGGCAGTATCTCCTGCATCTTATTTTTTAGTTCTTCCATATCCAACCGACCTTCGAGCAATAAAGTCACCGCTTGCCCCAAACGAGGATCCGGAACCGAAGTGATGACAAATGGTACAAGAATGAAAGGACGAAGTAACTTCTCCACCTCTTCTGCCTGTATCTTAATACCACCGCTATTGATTACATTATCCTTACGTCCCAAGATAATGAAACTTCCATCGGGATAGATACGAGCGATATCATTAGTCTGTAAAATCTTATCGCAGACCAAAGGAGCATCGATCACCAATGTACCCTCAGAGGATAATGACAGACGGACGGAAGAAAAAGGATAATAATGGTCAGATGCAGAATTTCCGTTCAAGCGACGCAGGGCAATATGGGATAATGTTTCGGTCATGCCATAAGTGGAATAGACAGCTATCGGGAGAGATTTTATCTCTGCTTCCAAAGCCTCATCTACTGCCCCGCCACCTATAATTAGAATCTCCGTTTGCAGCAACTGTTCTTTTTCTTCAGGAGTATGAAGAGTATTATAAACCTGCAAAGGAACCATTGCCGCAAATTTCAGCGGTTCGTTTATATCGGAGAGAGGATGACCGGAAGCAGGACGCACTATCAGATTCAGTCCTGCCACCAAAGAGCGTACTACTACCATCATGGCTCCGATATAACGGAGATTCATACATAACAAAGCAGCGTCTCCTGCTTGCAGATTCAGAAATTCGCAAGTCAGGCGCGCACTTTGCATCATTTTGTCCTTGCCAACCATTATCTTTTTCGGTTCTCCGGTAGAACCCGAAGTATGAACAATCATAAAAGGAGAGTCAGCAAACCACTCCTGCAAGAAATCAAATAGCATTTGTATGGAAGAAGCGTCTTGTTCTCCTCCTGCCTTCGCTTTCAACAAATGCAAATCATCGACCGTGTACCGTACCCCTTCAAGCAGAAGTGATTGCTTTTTTCTCTCAAATTCCATTTCTCTCAAATTCCATTTTTATTGAATCTCATTTTTATTAAATTCCTCCTCTCAACAGTTCCAACATTTCTTCTTTAGTCAACTTATGCGCCATGTTGCTTCCGTCCAGCAGAGAATCGGCCAGTGATTTCTTACTTTGATGCAGTAAGACAATCTTCTCTTCGATCGTATTGGAAGAAATCAACCGGTAAATAGTGACCGGACGAGTCTGACCGATACGATAGGCACGGTCAGAAGCCTGATCCTCGGCAGCAGGATTCCACCAAGGATCCAGATGAATCACGTAGTCGGCAGCAGTCAGGTTCAGTCCCGTTCCTCCTGCTTTGAGACTAATCAGGAATAAGTGTCCTTCTCCCTGTTGAAACCGGCTAACCTGTTTTTCCCGTTCATTCACGGACATCGTTCCATCCAGATAAAGACAGGAGATTCCCTTTGAATCCAATTCCTTACGAATCAAAGCAAGATGAGACGTGAACTGGCTGAATACCAAAGCGCGATGCTGGTTACCGATAAGGTCGTCTACCAACCCCATGAAGACTTTTGTCTTGGACGAAGCTAGTTTATTAAACCCCTCATTGACCAAAGCCGGATGACAAGCTGCCTGACGCAAACGAGTGATTTCCGCCAATGTCCGCACAGGGCTCGACGAGCCTTCTTCAATATTCGCAATAGCTTGCTGACGCAGATGCTCATACAAAGCCATTTCTTCGGAAGAAAGCTCTACCTTTTGTACTATTTCAGTTTTCGGCGGCAGTTCGTCCAACACTTCTGTTTTGGTACGCCGAAGCAGGAAGGGTTGCAATATCTTTTTCAATTGTTCCTGCCGCTGCTTATCCCCTGATTTCTCAATGGGAAGAATAAACTTTTGAAAAAAATGCGGAAATGTCCCCAGCAAACCGGGATTGGCAAACTCAAACAGGTTCCAGATTTCACTTAAGTGATTCTGTATGGGAGTCCCGGTCAACAACAAACGAAATTCACCGTTCAGTTGCATCGCTGCCTTGGAAATCTTAGTGTCTTTATTCTTGATTGTATGGGCTTCGTCCAGCAGGATGACATTCCATTGTTTATTGCTCAACAATACGACTTCCGCGTTCAACAAACCATAAGTGGTAAGCAAAATATCACAAGCGCCGACTTCCTGTATCATCTGCTCACGATTACCACAACTGTCATGCAACACCCGACAAGTGAGCGAAGGAGCAAAACGATTGATTTCACTCTGCCAGTTAAACAATACGGACGCAGGAGCAACAACCAGAGAAGCCCCTTGCTTTCCTCTGCTGAGCATCAGGGCAATGGCCTGTATCGTTTTACCCAATCCCATATCATCCGCCAGACAAGCACCGGCTCCCCAATGCGCCAACTGGGACAACCATTGGAAACCTTCCATTTGATAATCACGCAATTCCGCCTGCAAAGTGGCAGGAACAACAGCTTGAACAGTCTCCGCCTTTTCTATTTTTTGTTGCAGTTCCTTAAACTTACGGTCTTTTTTCAGAACGACTCCCTGCTGCTCCAAATCAACAAGCAGAGCGGCATTGAAACCGGCAACTTTCATACTTTTATCATTCATCAGAATGGCGTCGAGTTCTTGCAATCTCCTGCGCAACTGACTGCTCAATGCCAGAAAGTCCGAATCGTTCAATGCTATAAAACGTCCTTTGCTCTCACGCACCTTTTTCAGGAGTTCCGCAATCTTTATCCGGCCTCCATCTTCAATCTCCAATTCGCCGCCTATCTCAAACCAATGCTCCATCCCTTTCATGGATAATTTCAGCTGTGGGAAATCCGCTACGCCTTTTATCGATAATTTAGTACCCTCCGGCCACTCGGAACGCGAAACATCCGATAGTCCGCGAAGCTCTTCTATCAGGTCCAGACATTGATAGTAATCCTCGAAATATACCGTATCCCTAACAGTGGGGTTTCCGCTGATCCGCCGAAGAATCCGGTTAACGACAACATAGTTTTCTCTTTCTTTCTCCAGATCGCGCACAGCTTGCACGTGTTCGCCCTTCACTGTTCCAATCACACTCCCCACTCCTTTACCGGCTTTGCAGTATGGCGGCTGTTCGGTGAAGGGCTTTACAAACAGTTCTACCTTGATTCCATCTCCTACCGGCAGTAGTTGCACCGTTATCAGCGAATCGCCTTTTATCTGCTTAAGGGTTCCTTTATTACGTATCAGATCCGAATGTATCGTCACGTTTTTCCCCAGTTTTCCCAACACTTCTGCCAAGCGGTCTTTAGCCTTTAACGGAAAACGGGAAGATTGTTTTAAAATTTCTAAAATAGAACGCTGTTCACGGTTCAGTTCCACAATCCGGAACAGTTGGTCGTTCTCCTTCTTTAAAATAAGATCTGAACTTTCGGGCCGCCCCACATTACTGTTTACCTGATACCCGTCTTCCAGTTGAGTGACCACCAGTTGCAGTTCTTCTTTTGTAATTACGACAGGTAGGTCCGGATTGTCTGCCATATATACAAATGGATAACCCACTAGTAGAGACAACGCTTTCGGTCCGCCCAATTCATAGATATCTCCCAAAGAATATCCGGCATTATAATGCTCGACACACGCCGAAAGGCTTTTGTCCAGCGCGCTCATCCCTTCTACTGCATTTTGTTGGAAAGTAGACAAGGCAATATTCCGTCCTCCCGTCCAGGTAATTCCATCTTTCGACTTTTGAAGCCGGGGGATTATCTGACCATGACTCGTAATATGATATACGATACGCACTTGTGCGATGCCGCCCACGGCTCCTTTCGCCGTCTCTCCTGCTTCCTGACTTCGCGCCATCTCCGCCAACCTGTCCAATGCCATTTCCCAAGGTTCCCGCTTCACATAGACAGGAAGCAGAGGTTCCACGCCCATCTCTTCCCTTAACCGGGCATTTTTAAGGCTAAACCCCACAAAATCACATGAATACTCTAACTGCAATGCTTTAAAGCAATCGTCTTCCAGCAGTTTCTCAATAGGGCGGTTGTCTATACAAATTTTCTCATTCAGTTTATAATGCTCCAAAAGCAAATATAATAATGCCTTTACCATATTCGATTGCAGTTCGTAGTTCCGCTCTATCCATAAGACGAGTTCTTTCGTATCTCTTCCCAAAGCAATCAGAAGCATTAAATAGGCCGGCAGCCATTGTCTTTCTTCACGAATCCGCTTCTTTGTCACTAATCCGTCCATCTTCTTCTTTGAAGCCGCACTTCCCTCGCGCATCAATGCTATGACGTACATCAGCGAATAGAAAGGTGTATCAAAAAGATACCGGCTTTCCAGATATTTGAGAGCTTGCCCATAAATTTTGAGTGCCTTTGAATAATTCCCATGATATTGGGCATGAAGCGCATGGGCACATAAGCCAACAGCAGAACGGGTACTTACATTCTCCGGGATTTCGTTAATACGACCGGACAATACATATTCATAGAATGAATAGGCTTCCTGAAAATACTCTTTAACGAAAGAGGGCATAGATTCATTCTTTATATAAAGGTTCTCTACAAAGGACTCGTCTACTTTTTTCAACCAGTAATTCCAACAGTCTGCATCCCTATCAATAATACTGAACAAGGCAGCGACAGAAAGCCGGCAATATAAGTCGCGCCATTCTGTGGAATATGCCATTTCACGAAATAAAGGCAGTGTTAATTCATCTACCGGCCAATGTATAATTATATCATCATCCAAATTTCCCGTCGCAGCCCAATGCAACATTGCATTTCGCAATGCTCCCATTTGGAGTTCGACATATCCGGGTTTCGGTTGTTCTTTTTCAAACTCCTCACACGATTCATTTCGTATAAGCCATAAATACTTAAGATGAACGCCGGGCAGTAACCGGCATTTTCTATTTCCGTGATTATACTGGCTTGAAGTAATTTCCATCTCACCATTCTCCTGCATTGACTTCAGGAACAGAACAGCCTTGGCAGGGGAAAAACCCATCTTACAAAGTCTGCTCAATGCGTCGTTATATAGTATTGGAAGTATATTCCATGCCATATATTTCACAAAAAGAGTTTTGATCTTTTTGTCCTCATCAGTATCTAATATTGCCATATTTTATTTATGTCTTTATATTGTTGGTCGAATATCATCAAATAACATTCAAATAGCATCATTACAAAACCACAAGCTGTCTTTTCTTATTTCAAGTGGCATCTCTACGTTGTCGATAAAGAGTTGCCCTGTTCCCAGTCCTTGAGGTAACGGATTATCAAAGGTGGCGCACCATTGGGCGATAGCATTCAGACCGATATTCGACTCCAGGGCAGAAGTAATCCACCAGCCGATCTGCCGTTTTTCCGCTTCGGTAATCCATTCGTTACCCCCACATACTCCACCATGAAGAGAAGGCTTGATAATAATATATTGCGGACGGATGGTTGAAAGCAGCTTTTGTTTTTCTTCCAGAATGTTACATCCTATCAGTTCCTCATCCAAAGCTATCGGCAACGGAGAGTCGGAAGTGAGACGTGCCATTTCTTCCCATTGTCCGGCACGGATAGGTTGTTCGATAGAGTGCAAGTCAAGTTCGGACAGGCGTTTCAGCTTTTCCATTACATCTGCCGAAGAGAAAGCACCGTTGGCATCCACACGCAATTCTATTTCTTTAGAAGAAAAGCGGGCGCGGATATGACGGAGCAATGCCAGTTCCTCTTCAAAATTGATAGCACCAATCTTCAGCTTGATACAACGGAATCCGGCTTCCATCTTTTTCTCTATTTGAGAAAGCATTTTGTCAAAGTCTCCCATCCAGATAAGGCCGTTTATCGGAATCCCCGCTTCCCCACGCGAGAAAGCAGTATCAAATAACGCCCAACTTCCCGAAAAGAAATGGCGGATAGCCGTTTCCAGGCCGAATAGTATAGAGGGATAATCACACAAAGAATCGACATCCAGTCTCCCTTGCCGTTCTTCCAACCGGCGGCAGGCTTTAGTCAGGATATCTTCATAATCGGGGAGGTCATCACAGCTTAACGCAGGCAAGGGGGCGCACTCTCCTATCCCCACCCTACCTGGAAAATCAGGAGAAGTCAGATGAAGATACCAGACTTTCCGTGTCGTATAAGTCCCCCGGGAAGTTCCCGCCGGTTGCTTGAAATGAAGCAACCGGGGAATAATTTCTATCTTACAGTCCATTATGAATATTAAGGGAACTTGGGATACTGCTTAAAGTTCGGTTTGCGCTTTTCCAGAAATGCATTCTTTCCTTCCTGAGCTTCATCCGTCAGGTAATAAAGCAACGTCGCATCGCCTGCCAGTTCTTGAATACCGGCCTGACCGTCCAGTTCGGCATTCAGCCCGGCTTTAATCATGCGCAAAGCCAACGGGCTGAGTTGCATCATTTCTTCCGCCCATTGCACATATTCATCTTCCAGTTGTTCCAAGGGAACTACTTTATTCACCAGTCCCATATCCAGCGCTTCCTGTGCATTGTACTTCCGGCAAAGGAACCAGATTTCACGTGCTTTCTTCTGGCCTACCACACGTGCCAGATAAGATGCACCGAATCCGGCGTCAAAGCTACCTACACGAGGGCCTGTCTGACCGAAAATGGCATTCTCTGAAGCGATGGACAAGTCGCATACCACATGAAGCACGTGTCCGCCACCGATGGCAAATCCGTTGACGGCAGCAATCACCGGTTTCGGGATGCTACGAATCTGTTTTTGCACGTCCAGTACACTCAGGCGGGGAACACCGTCTTTGCCGATATAACCGCCACGCCCTTTCACATTCTGGTCACCGCCCGAACAGAAAGCCTTGTCTCCGGCTCCGGTGATAACAATCACATCAATGTCCGCTTCTTCGCGGCAAATGCGCAACGCGTCACTCATTTCGGCAGTAGTAGTCGGGGTGAATGCATTCCGATAACGTTCACGGTTGATAGTGATACGGGCAATCCCATTATAATAATCAAAAAGAATATCGTCGTATTCTCTGATGGTTGTCCACTCTCTTTGTGTTGACATAATCTATTTTTGTTTTAATTGATGATAATAATTTTTCAGCATTCGTGCGTCTTTGTTCTTGTTGGTAAACACTTCCAGCAGCACAGGGCACTCCTTCGCTTCCGGTTGAGTGAAAATCTGCATGGTTTCTGCCAACTCTTCTTCATTCTCCGCCTGCAGGTAAAGGAACCCGCGTTCTTCCGCCCAACCTTTGGCGGACGTTTTATGAACGGCTGCGATAAACTTATGCGAAGTACCCGACATATCCAATCCCGGCAGGGTATGGAAAATCTCCCCACCACCGTTATTCAACAAAAGAACACGCAGATTGGGACGGACATTGACATTCCACAATGCATTCATATCGTAGAAGAAACTCAAATCCCCGATAGCTATGAAATTCAACTTATCGGAAGCAGCCGCATAACCGACAGCCGTAGAAAGCGAACCTTCAATGCCGCTTGTCCCCCGGTTACAGCAAACTTCAATCGTAGAAGGAATGGTATATAACTGGGCATAGCGGATGACCGAACTATTCGCCAGATGCAAGGCACATGACTCCGGCAAGGATTTTATCAATGCACCGACAGCCGCCATTTCCGAATAGGCAAATTCCGGTTCGGGGATGATTTTGCAATAATTCTCCCACACACGGGGATATTCGGGAGTGCGGTTATCGAGCAGACTCGCTATCTTTTCCAGAAATTCGAACGGATCCATTTCAATCACGGTAGTCAATGAACCGTAGAGGTCGACCACTTCGCCATCCGGTGATACATGCCAGTGTTCTTTGGGCGGATGCTGGCGAAGGAACTTCTTCAACCGTTTGGAGACAACGTGTCCGCCATAGGTAATCAGCAATTCGGGAGTCATCTGGTCTATTTTCTCTTCGGGCATGGCATAAAGCGCCGCGTCGAAGTTCTTCACCGGCATACCGGGAACAGTCTGATTGCCGATATGCTCCGTCAACCAGGCAAAGTGTTTATATAATAATTTGGTATATCTCTTTTCAAACAGATAGATAAGATTCATCTGACCGACAATAATCATCCGCTTCTGATATTTAT
>OJJH01000085.1_pt1 | contig 49302 bp, 47 predicted proteins | sample 1596251 | NCBI WGS metagenome assembly OJJH01 (sample SAMEA4350153, study PRJEB24818) | metagenome | biome: human; feature: gut; material: faeces | place: Denmark | collected 2013-09
TATCCTCTCTTCATAACCTCTTTATAAACAGAATTATAAACTTCTTCAAAATAATCCGTATCCTTCTTTTTCCTAATTTTAGTATAGAAATCGTCTCCTATTCCTTTTTCACGATCCTTTTTTGTCCCATAATAGTACCATGTTTGCCCTATTTGACTTTTAAAATTACTTTTTGTTATATTAGTCAAGCTATCATAAGGAATAATACTATCCTTTTTCTCTGTTTGTTCCCCAACCTTTATTATATTAAGTTGCGCCGTTACTATTCCTGAATTAAAAAACAATCCGATAAATAGGAATAATACTTTTAAATAAATAGAGATAATCTTCATTTTATACTACTTTAAAATTCATAAGGATTATCTTCCCAATTCAGCCAAGGAATACATCCACACTGAGTCAAATCACCAGGCATCACAACTGTCAATGTTATGGGATTATAACGACTATAGACATCATAGTATTTACATGTATACTTATTTCTATATTTAGCTTCAGAAGCATCGTCATACGCTACCACGAAATAACGACCAACAGGAACATCCACTTCTAAAGTCTTGCCCGAAATAATGGAAGTTTTAAACTTATAAATTGCATTAACGATTGTACCATCATCAAGCTTCATTTGATTGTTTTCCTGTAACATCTTATAAGTTTCCTCCTCTTGAAGGCAACCATAAGCATATTCAGATTCAACAGATACTTTATTATTACCCGTCACATATTCTTTTCCTGAATTTTCCGGAAAGAAAAGAAAGGTAATAGAAGCGAGCACTTTATCTCCCTGATGAAAACCAAGTTCATACCCGTTTATCCAAACCGTCTGATTTAAGTTCTTATTTTCATCATCGTCGTTTTTACAAGAAGAAAACATCATTGCGACAACAGCCATCGCCAAGAATAAATAGTTTTTCATATTGGTTGCTATTTTAGTTAATAAATTGTTTTGTTATAGATAGTACAAAGATAAAGAAAGATTCAGAAATAATTCCTTATATTCAAAAAAAATCAATAGATAAAAAACATCACTATTATTCTTATCTATATTTTTAGGAAAAGCAATACAGGAAATTAGTTAATTTCCTGTAGAATAGGATTTTCCCTCATTAAAATTTGGCGGAAGAGAACAACGAGACTATTATTGAATCACCTAAAAAAAATAACCAATTATGATGAAAATAGATTTATACACCAAACTCGTCTTGACAGTTATTGCTATTTCACTGTCGATAATAGCATATCGAAACATCGAGTTTAGACCTTCTGCTCGTGCACATTCTATGAAGCTGAAATATGACTTCCATAACAATTATTTTTAGCTTTATGATGATAATCCAGTTATTTATTCATACTTTTGTGATTAAGGATTAGGTAGGGGACAACACACGAACTAACCATTATTCAATAAATATATGAAGTATGAATTTATAGGAAGCAGTTATAAAAAGAGAGTGATAGATGTAAATCGAATTTACGACGAGCACTCAAAAGAAGGTTTGACCAACAGAGAGATTTTTAGAAAATTCATTTATCCTATCTATCGTATCTCTGAGAAGACTTTTTACAATTGTCTCAACGCAAGTACAAGATTCCCGGATACGGAGAAGGATTCCAAGTAAAAAAAAGACCGGAGCTGATTAAAGAGATTGACATATCAGCTCCGGTCTTCTTATAAAACCAATCCTTATGCAGGAGTTACTGCCGGCGGATAAATGGCGTAACCGGCACCACCGTCAGCAGGGGCCAGCACTTCCAATTCGCACTCGATAGCCAGCACCTCGCTACCATTGATATTACCGGAAAGCTTAGCGGAAAGGCTACCATTGAAGACACGGATAGTATGACCGCTTGCACATTTGATGTCCGCAACGCCAACCAAATCTTCTACCGTTGCCGGTGGAGTATATGTACCGTCAGCAGCAACAGTACCTCCCATCACATCCTTGCAATGCGCACCGTCAAGCTGGATAAGCTTGAAAGTAATCACGTTCGTACCATTGTTTTTGGTAATCACTTTCACCGGACCACCTTTCACCTGAGCGGCATTGATTTTCACCTTTTCAGGTTTATCTCCGCCCCACGCCAGACCTTCTTCACTAATGTAACCCAATACTTTTTCACCAAACTTAAACTGGTCTAATCCATATGTAAGACCATCATTTACTTGTGCCATAATTTTAATTTGTTTTTAATTAATAAAATAAGTAATCACTCAATCCTTCAATCAAGCATTTACAGGAGAGCTTGCGGGCGGACAGATAGTATAGCCGGCCCCACCGTCAGCAGCAGCCATTATCTCCAGTTCGCATTCGATAGCCAGAACCTCGCTACCATTGATATTACCGGAAAGTTTGGCAGACAGACTACCTTTACTGATACGAATAGTATGTCCACTACTGCAAACGATTTCGGCAGGACCTTCCAATGTTACTGCAACAGGCGGTGTGTACGTACCATTAGCTTCTGTCTTTCCACCCATCACCGCTTCGCAATGAGGACCGTCAAGCTGAATAAGCTTAAACGTAATCACATTAGTGCCGTTGTTCTTGGTAATGATCTTCACCGGTCCGGATTTCACCTGAGCAGCATTAATCTTCACCTTCTCGGGTTTGTCACCTCCCCAAGCCAAACCTTCCTCACTAATGTAACCTAATACTTGATTGTTGAATTTAAACTGGTCCAACCCAAAAGTCAGACCGTCATTAATTTGTGCCATAATAAATCTATTTTTTAGTTATTAATAAAAACGACAGTGCAAACATACAGGGATGAGAAGTGGAAAACAAATAACAGTATAACGCTTGCATAAATGTATGTAAGCATTGCACAAGTCTCATTTTTTCTATTATAATATAATTATTTTTCCATATCTTTATAACACCAAAGACAAGGAATTGAAATAAAAGAATAGAAACCTCAAAAAATTAGATTATGAAAAACGAAATGAAAGGCAAAAGCTACGAGGAGAGAGTAAAAGACGTAAATCGAATTTATGACAAGTACTCACGGTCAGGTTTATCCAACAGAGAAATTCTTAGACGGTATATATACCCAATCTATCATATCTCAGAGAAAACATTCTATAACTACCTCAACGCAATCACTAAATTCCCGGATTACGATGTCTAGCAAAAAAGGAAGTTCTGCGTTTATGAATATAATTCATTTACACAGAACTTCCTTTTTCAATCTCATTCAACAAAACAAACTGTTATTTTTCTTTACTTTTACTATCAAGACAAAAGAAAAAACAATTGCCGAGCATTTTCCAAAGTATATCCAAAATGACTGCCATCCGGTCGGTCCTCTTGTCATAAGAGAAACCGACTGGTGCGTGGAAGAATCACGAAACCGGAGCAACTCCTCTTCCAACCGTAAATACTCCCGTTGTAAACTGTCACAAGTAGCTGTCAGATACAAGGTATCCCCCTCTGCTTTAGTGATGTTTATTGTGGCACGATCACTCTGGTACATATATCCGGCTCCAACCGAAAGAGATTCAATCTGTGGCATTATCAATTTGAGTTTTGCCCGACTTGGCGGCACGGGCATGAGTGCTAGTTCCACCCTTTTTCTTGACCAAAGACTGTCGCCCTGATAATCTGACTGTACTTGCAAGTTCTGCTGACTCCTGCAACTCATGCCGCATAGGACAATCATCCCAATAGCAACAATCCGTAGCTTTGAGTACCGCTTTCTCAAACCGCTCCACAATCTGATATAATTTTCTATTTTCATCTTTGATATGAGTTAAAGTTGTACATACATCATTGTACATCACCTGATAAATATCATGTACTTCCTTCTTTTTTTTAGCACGATAGAGATTACGGCTAAACATCCAAGTTACGATTGAGCCTATTCCGGCCGGGAATAGCATAGCCAATATTTGCATGAACATATCCATCGTTCCCTATCCGTTAAAGTAAATCCCAACCGGCTTCAACATCAGCCATAACAGCCGGTACTCCATTCTCCACCCGACTCATTGCTCCGGCCAGCGAACACATGAGATGACGGTCATAAACATCAATCCGCCGATCGGGGTCGATGCCCGCTATCTTCGCGACAGTAGTAATATAGCCTTTCGTATCGTTCTCCGAAGGTGGAGCCCATCGGCTCACCATCGTACGGATAGTATAGCAATGATGCAACAACGAATAATTACGTAGTAACTTCAACATGGCTCTATAGCCATATGCCATCGTTTTGAACTGTTTGAATGCAAAATCCGTTGAGGGAATTATTTCTCCCTGCCACCGTGTACCATCATGACGAATGTTACCCGGATTATTATTTCTCAATCCTCTAGTCATATGATTCTATTTTAGGTTTATATTTATTCATCTTTTGATAATCTGGTCTGAAAAAAGTCAAGCGCCTGCTTACCTTTGCGGTAATTCCTACGTGCTTTTTTCTGTGCCTCTTTCGCATCCACATACCTTGGTGCATCTGCCGCCATTAGCAGTAACATGGGATATGAGATATTCCACATAATATAGTGAGGCGTCCAACCTGTAGCAGAAGCTATCTGCCAAATCAATCCGAACGGGCTATGAGGGCCTTCCGTATGTCCCTTTAACTCCCTGTTGTTCCATGGCTCAAACGGCGAGTCATCACATTCATCATCTGCGCCGATTTGATAGTAGTCGAGAAAGACTTTATGTCCAACAAAAGCAATAGCTGCAACATGGCTTCCTGCAAATAGGCCGGATGCACACGCCAACGCAACCACCAAGCTACTACTTTATTAAACACTCGCCCTGTGATATAACCGCTGACGATGGCGCAGGCCACCAATTCACTGATTTCCTTGCCACGCTCAGCAACAAACTCCATGTTCTGGTCAAACGTATATTCCCGCATTTCATCGACCGACACCCCCAGACGCAAATACTTACGGGAAATCCGGATAAGTCCACCTAGTGCGGGGGTACGCATGGTAATCCCACACCGCTTTCGCTTTGTCATGAAACGTAAAGGACGAACAGGGATAGAGATTCCCATATCCAGCAGAAGTCCGGAAGCTCGAAGTTCTGCTTTCTGTTTCATTGTAGTTGTTTCTTCATTCATCATTACATACATTTATGTTATTAATTCAAATACGGATGCAAACATAAGGGTCACCCTTGGCAATCGGCAAATTATAATGCAACAGTTACATAGAACTATGCAGGCACTTCACACTTATTTTTCTATCCACACATAAATACCCTAATTTGCAGATATTATTTAGTATCCATATTATATTTAATTTATTGAATCATGAAAAAAGAACTTTATCAGGCAATGGTGAGCCGCTTACGAGAAATCACCAATGAAAATATCCAAGAGTGTGTTTTCAAAGATTTCGGATTATGGAAACCGGAGATCTTGAACGAGGCAAGTGACATATCAAATAAAAGACCTGCCATATACATTGAATTTCTACCTATTGCCTGGAAAGCTCCATGCGGTGGTGTACAGAATGGAAATGTACAGATACGATTGCATATCATAGGTACAGAATCTACCGAACTGGAAAACAGCCTGCAATTACTGGATTTGGCAGAAACAGTAAAAGAACACATCGTGCATTGGCAGGACTCAAGCTATGGAAGAATCATTTGTGTAGAAAGTACGGTCAATCATGAACAAGCATTGAAAGAATGTACAGAGACGTTTCAGATTACCATTCGGCAATAGATAAACTAAAATACTGTTGCAGATATACACTGCAAAACTTATAAATAATATCTGCAGCAGTTATTTTCACTTTTTCCATCGCATCAATTATTCCCTATGTCGTTCTGATAAATAAAACGGATTTTGTTATATTATCCACACTGCTACTAAAACGATTTCGCAAAATCATTTCTCATATTCTCATAGAAAAGTATATTCGTCTGATTACTAACATCATATATTATGAGAATAAAATTATTTACATGTATTTCTCATGGTTTTATCAAAAAAACATGCTTAAATCAATGCATTTCTCATACATCAAAAATAGTATTCTCATAGTCTAATCATCAACACTTAATAAACTACAGCAAAGCCACCGTTCATCTTCACCATAGCCAACTGATAATCAAAGATTATACTACTACAATCAATAGATTTTCAATAAGACATCTCTATCGTTGCACTCTAGTGAACAGATTCGTGCACTAGAGTGCACATATCTATCCACTCTAGTGCAACGGTCTGTTCACTGGAGTGGAATAATACGGATGAAGGCAGGAAAACACAATAATGTCTGTTGTGAAAGATATCTTATCTACCGACTTAACATACAAACTATGGTTATATTGCCTTCTACATATTAGTTTCTCGATACAAAGACAAGCATAATATGCAGCATGAGAAATGCGAAATAAAGTATGAGAAACACCTTCTTTAAAAGCATTTTATAGCTATAAATCATGAGAAATGCATGTAAACAATTTTATTCTCATAATACATAAAGCTAGTAATCAAGCGAATATACTTTTCTATGAGAATATGAGAAATGATTTTATTTTTTCTTATAGGAGAGCAGTTACACGTTATTAGCGAAAAAGAGAAGGCATGCGAAGTATTTTCATATAAAACCATTCCTTTCAGCAACAGCGGTTACAGTAACTGCCGTTGCTGAAAGGAAACAACTGATTATGAGGTTTTACATATGACTAAGAATTTTCTTCCCTGTCATTCCGTATAAACTCTAGCAATCTTTCCACTGCTTCTTCTTCAGGAATATTCTTTTCTACGCATACCTTGCCTTTATAAAGACTGATTTTACCCCGTCCGGCACCGACATAACCGTAGTCTGCGTCCGCCATTTCACCGGGACCATTCACGATACAGCCCATGATACCGATTTTCAGTCCTGTCAGGTGTGAGGTAGCTGCCTTGATACGGGCAATTGTCTTCTCCAAATCGTAAAGCGTACGACCACAACCGGGACAAGAGATATATTCTGTTTTGGAAGTACGGGTGCGTCCGGCTTGCAGGATTCCGAAAGCAGTGGCGTCGACTACCGCATGGCTTAGATTACCTTGATTGAACAGGAATATACCATCGCAAAGTCCGTCAAAAATCAATGCGCCCATATCGGCGGCAGATTTTATCTGCAAATCCTCTGCATTATCTTCTGCATAATGTTGGAAGAAAACAACCGGGTTTTGCAAACCTTCCGTTGCCAGTTGATGCACCAATGCACGGTGTTCGCCCAAACGGTTCGGGTGATTGCTTTGGGAAACGACCACTACTTCAGGATGTTGCTTCAGGCAGGCAATTACTTCGTCCGTCTGTGCCATATAAGGCATAAACAGGAATTTGAGTTCTGCGTTACATCCGCCCATCAGCGGTAATTGCGCATGGTTATAAGCAGGCCAGGTGCCGGCTTCCCCTTGCCATACGTCTGCATCGAGGATATATTCCACGCCTGCTTCGCGTTGTTCGGGCAGAGCACGTCCGGCATAGATATAATCCGGGGTAAATTGAGGATTGACTTCCGTCTTTCCATCCATACGGTCGGCAATGACCACAGGCACGTGTTCTCCACCAATATTGCGGACAGCCTGCGTCTTCCGGCGTTCAGGCGACAGGTAATTGAAATCAGGTGCTTCCAGTCCCGGAATATAAGGATGGTTCTGCCTCAACAGAATGTAATCCACCAGTTTGCGGGCTACGGGGATTTCCGCTTCGGGCGCTTCGCTCAAAGATACACGGATGGTATCCCCCAATCCGTCACTCAACAACGCACCGATGCCGAGAGCAGACTTGATACGTCCGTCTTCTCCGTCTCCGGCTTCCGTCACTCCGAGATGCAGTGGGAAAGCCATGCCTTCTTTTTCCATTACGTCCACCAACAGACGGACGGTTTTCACCATCACGACCGTATTGGACGCTTTGATGGAAATCACCACGTCGGTAAAGTTCTCTTCAACACAGATACGGAGAAATTCCATGCAGGATTCCACCATCCCCGCAGGCGTATCACCATAGCGAGACATGATGCGGTCGGACAGAGACCCGTGGTTCACTCCGATACGGATAGCCGTGTGGTTCTCCTTGCAGATATTCAGGAAAGGAACAAACCGGTCGTGAATCTTACGTATCTCCTGAGCGTACTCCTCGTCTGTATATTCCAGTTTCTTAAAAGTACGCGCAGCATCTACATAATTCCCCGGATTGATACGCACCTTCTCCGCATATTGAGCCGCCACATCGGCAACCTTCGGATTGAAATGCACGTCGGCAACCAACGGAACCATATATCCCTGACTGCGCAAACCGATGTTGATATTCATCAGGTTTTCCGCTTCCCTGATGCCTTGCGTTGTCAGACGGACATATTCGCCACCTGCGTCAACAATACGCTTTGCCTGTTCCACACAAGCCTGCGTATCCTGCGTAGACGTATTTGTCATCGACTGGATACGAATAGAATTGGGGCCGCCCAACGGTACAGCCCCAATATTCACTTCTGTGGTTTCTCTTCGAAAATAATTGAATAGATCCATTAGTTCGTTTTATATTCAAACTTGACTTCTTTCAGTTCTTCGTTTGCTTTTACGATTTTCTTTTTCAGTCCTTCCTTGTAAGCTGCAAAAGCTTCCGCCAGCTTCTCGTCACTCAATGCAAGCATCTGGATGGCCAAGATAGCCGCATTCATCGCTCCGTTTATGGCAACGGTAGCAACAGGAATGCCCGGAGGCATCTGGATGATAGAGTAAAGAGCATCTACGCCATCGAGCACGGAGCCTTTTACGGGCACTCCGATAACAGGAAGTGTAGTGTTGGCCGCTATTACACCGGGAAGGGCGGCAGCCATTCCGGCAGCAGCGATAATCACTTTAATGCCGCGGTTGCGGGCATTCTTGGCAAACTCCTCCACAGCCTCAGGCGTGCGGTGAGCAGAAAGCGCGTTCATTTCGAACGGTACATGCATATCATTCAGCAGTTGTGCAGCCTTCTCCATGACAGGAAGGTCGGACGTACTGCCCATGATGATACTTACAATTGGAGTCATTTTGATTTACTATTTTACAATTTACTATTTACAATTTAAAGTGCGGTACGAATTATCCGTTTACCACAGCTTTATAAGCCTCAGCGTCCAAAAGGTCTTCAACAGCTTTCAGGTCTGCCGGTTTCATTTTAATCAGCCAGCCCTCGCCATAAGGATCTTTGTTCACCAGCTCCGGATTTTCTTCCAGTGCTTCATTTTGTTCCATCACTTCACCGGCTACCGGCAGGAAAAGGTCGGAAATGGTTTTCACTACTTCGATGGTTCCGAATGTCTCACCGGCTTCCAACGTTTCACCAACAGTGGGTATGTCTACGAACACAATATCACCCAGTTGTTCCTGAGCATAGTCTGTGATACCAACATAAGCAATGTCTCCTTCAATGCGAATCCATTCGTGTTCGCTTGTGTACTTCAAATTCTGTGGAAAGTTCATAATAATTAGTTTTTAGGATTTATACTGTTTTAAAATAAAAATACTCGAAATAACAGGTTCATCACCGGATGAAGCACCAAAAGGGCACATATCAGTCCGACTGCAAAACCGGAAAGCACCTCACCCAGCGTATGATGCCCCAGGATAATCCGCGCAGAACCGAGTATGCCGGCTATCAATATGAACAGGCATAGCCACACTACCGGATTATAACCGAACAACGCGCTGAAAGATACCAGTCCGCCAATCACGCCACCCATACCGGCCATATGTTCGCTCAGTTTCCATTTCAGATTTACTCCGATACAGATGACGGACACGACCAAAGAGGTAAGAATGATGCCTGTCATATACCAGGGGATATTCAGTTTGCGCATCATCAGCCAACAGAACACATATGAGATGATGGTCAATAGAATAGGTATATAGCGTTTCTTACGTTCGCCCAGCTCCTGACGGTCAAATCCATTGATCTTGCGAAACAGGAAAATCGTAATGGTGGGTGTCAGTATGGTGAAACAGTAGACTATTCCCAACACTATCAACTTATACTGCATCGGCATGATACGAAGATAAGAAAACAGGAATAACACCAGGAATGATAAAAACGGGATAGAAAATGGGGTAAACACCATCGAAGTGACTCGCGCCACTTGCAACATTGTCTTATCCGCTATGATATGCTCTCTTTCTCTGTCCACTCTTCTTTTAATTACTGATTACTAATTACAAATTATATATCTCTTAGCCCCCGACTGGTCATTATTTCCTTAGCCGTGCCACGGGAATATTCAACTGTTGGCGATATTTCGCTACCGTCCGACGGGCAATAGGATATCCTTTTTCTTTCAGAATGTCTGCCAATTCATCATCGGTCAGCGGTTTCTTCTTGTCTTCGCTGTCGATACATTCTTTCAGAATCTTGCGAATCTCGCGGACAGACATTTCTTCTCCGTCTTCCGTTGTATATCCGTCGACAAAAAAGAATTTAAGCTGATAGATTCCGAAATTCGTCTGCACATATTTACTGTTGCTGACACGGGAGATGGTCGATATATCCAGTCCCGTACGTTCGGCCACATCTTTGAGAATCATCGGTTTCAACAGCGATTCGTCTCCTTCGAGGAAGAAAGGGCGTTGCAAGTCAACGATTGCCTGCATAGTAGTCATCAATGTGTTCTGACGCTGTTTGATGGCATCGATGAATCCTTGTGCCGCGTCCATTTTCTGTTTCAGGAACATCATCGCTTCCTTAGATTCTTTAGACTGGTTGGCCTTATTTCTGGTATGTTCTTCCACCATTTCCGTAAAGTCCCGGCTCATGCGGAGTTCGGGGACATTGCGGTTATTGAGGCTTATATTAATCGTTCCGTCATCATAGGTTTCTACGATGAAATCGGGAACAATCTGCTGAAGGTTCCTGCCGATAGCTTCTCCCAACGAAGCACCCGGACGGGGATTCAATTTGGTAATTTCACTGATAACCTCTTTGAATGTCTCTTCGTCAATATCCAGTTTCTTTATTATCTTTTCCCAGTGCTTACGTGTGAACTCTTCATAGCAGTCACGAATCACACGTTCTTCGAGGTCGAGTATAGAACCGGACGTTTTTTCTTCGTCTTTCTTCCGGCAAATCTGTATCAGCAGACATTCCTGAAGACTGCGGGCACCGATACCTGCCGGATCAAAGTCCTGCAAGATGAGCAATGCCTCTTCGAGTTCTTCCTCTGTCGATTCTATGCCGGCATAAATAGCCAGTTCGTCACAGATGCTTTCCAGTGATTTGCGGAGCAACCCGTCATCATCCAACGAACCGATCAGGTATTCCACCAGTTCGCATTGGTGTTCTGTCAAATTCCGTTCACGAAGTTGCTCTTTCAGGATTTCATAAAAAGAGGTGGTGTCGGAGAATGGAATATTTTCCGCCTGATCGTCTTTCGAGCGGTTATTCTCCTGCAGTTTATAATCGGGAATATCGTCTTCGGTGAGATAGTCACTTAAAGAATCATAGTCGTTAGCATCATTCTCCATGCCGTCTTCCACACTGTCGGTGTCGGCATATTCATCGGATGCACTTTCTTCTTTGCCTTCTTCAAGTGCCGGATTTTCAAGCAGTTCGGCATGGATACGGTCTTCCAGCTCCACTGCGGGAAGTTCCAACAATTTCACGACCAGAATCTGCTGGGGCGAGAGCGTCTGTACTTGCTGTTGCGCCTGAGATTGTATTTGACGGGAACCTTGTGCCATATTCGTTTTTGCTTTCTACTATTTCTCGCTACAAAAGTAACTTTTTAACGAGAGATTACACAGATTAAGGGGATTATTTTTAATCCTATAACACAAAATTCGTTATCTTTGTTGCACGAACTTAAAAATTAGGACCATATGTTTGCCAAAGAAACGTATATGCAGCGGAGAGCCCTGCTGAAAAAGAATATAGGCTCTGGAGTATTGTTATTTCTTGGAAATGACGAGTGCGGACTGAATTACGAGGATAACACGTTCCGTTACCGGCAGGATTCTACCTTCCTCTATTATTTCGGGCTTTCATGTGCCGGACTTTCGGCAATCATAGATATTGATGAAGACAAGGAAATCATTTTCGGTGATGAACTGTCTATTGACGCTATCGTATGGATGGGGTCACAACCGACATTACGCGATAAGTGCGAACGTGTGGGTGTGGCTAATTTAATGCCGTCTGCCGAGATTGTAAGTTATCTTCACAAATGCGTACAAAAAGGGAAAGCGATTCATTATCTGCCCCCTTACCGTCCTGAGCACAAATTGAAACTGATGGACTGGCTGGGGATACCGCCTGCACGCCAGGAGGGCTCCATACCTTTCATCCGCGCCGTCATAGCACAACGTAACTATAAATCCGCAGAGGAAATCGTAGAGATAGAAAAGGCTTGCGACGTGACTGCCGATATGCATATCACAGCGATGAAAGTACTTCGTCCGGGTATGTACGAATATGAGGTGGTAGCGGAAATGAACCGGGTAGCGGAATCCAACAACTGCCAACTCTCTTTTGCCACAATTGCCACCATCAACGGTCAGACGCTGCACAACCATTATCACGGTAATCTTGTGAAACCGGGTGATTTGTTCTTGATTGATGCCGGTGCGGAAGTTGAATCAGGATATGCAGGCGATATGTCATCTACGATTCCTGCCGACAAGAAGTTCACGACCCGCCAGCGTGAAGTGTACGAAATTCAAAATGCAATGCATCTCGAATCGGTGAAAGCTCTCCGTCCGGGAATTCCTTATATGGAAGTCTACGAATTGTCCGCCCGTGTGATGGTAGAAGGCATGAAGGCGCTCGGACTGATGAAAGGAAATGCAGAGGATGCTGTCCGCGAAGGTGCTCATGCCCTGTTCTATCCGCACGGATTAGGTCATATGATGGGGCTGGATGTACACGATATGGAAAATCTGGGTGAGATATGGGTAGGATACAACGGTCAGCCGAAAAGTACACAGTTCGGTCGTAAATCACAACGTCTCGCTATTCCGCTGGAACCGGGATTTGTACATACCGTAGAACCGGGTATTTACTTTATTCCCGAACTGATTGATATGTGGAAAGCGGAAAAGAAATTCGCTGATTTCATCAACTATGACGTAGTGGAGACCTACAAGGATTTCGGTGGTATCCGTAACGAGGAAGATTATCTGATTACAGAAACAGGCGCTCGCAGACTGGGCAAGAAGATTCCTCTGACACCGGAAGAAGTAGAAGCTTTGAGATAAAAGTTTTCTGCCGTAAATAAAATTCTGCCACTGATTATACAACACATACCTGTATAATCAGTGGCAGAACTTTATCGCTTCAATCGTTTTACTTGTTTTTAATCGTCCCAATCAGACAAAGGCAGAGTCTTTTTCCCATACCACTTCATCCACGCATACGATTTTCTTTTTCTGATATAAAGCGTGTCACCACAATTTTCTATCGCTTCCCAATCGAAAACCGAATGAGGGCGGAATGACTTTTCCAGCCAGTAAAACAAATGATATGTCATGAAGGGGAGTATCATCCACCACCATGAAAACACTAATGACAAAACTAAGGCTGGCAACAGCGTCAAAAGGAAACACTCCCAAAACTGCCTTGCATGAATCCGCAGTTCCATATCTTCCCACACTTCCAAATACTTATATCGGGTAAAGAAAAAACCACCGAACATAAAGTAATGACTCTTATTCTTCCCTTTTCCTAAGAACCATTTTGCTAAAAGATTATTGTAACAAATCATATTCTCTCTCTTTTTCGTTGTATGTTTATTCATAACAGAATAGATAACCAAAGGTTCAATGTTTTAAAGTCTAATAGAACGTTCAGGCGCTATTTTTTTGAAAATAGAATCTAATTATCATCTATTTTGTATCTTTTTTGCAGTTTTACAGCATAAAAAAATCCTTGTGTTCTCATTGCAGAAAACACAAGGACAAATATATTCTTGCTTATAGCCCTACTTAATATTTAAAGCTGCTTCCACCCAAAAACTCGCGAAGCAGGGAAGTCGGCGGAATTTCCTTATCCTGTACCGGAACAAAATATTTAATGAATTTCAGCAACCGGTAGGCTTCACAATATTCGGGACAGTTGCGCGGCACTCCCATCAAAATAGGCTCCGCATGCAGACGAAGAACGGCAAACTCAAAGAGTAATGCCGAATTGAACATGACATCGGCATTTTCCTGATAAGGGAATATCCACTTGTCTTCACCGGCACGTACACTAGGCCAGCGTGAAATGGTTTCGCGGGCGGAATATCCACGATAATTGAAGTCACGGATAATACGGCGCAACAGACGGTTGTCGGTTGTCGGAATCCAGTTATGGTCGTCCAGGGAAATGGTAGTCAGTGCAGACACGTAAATCTTGAACTTGCGTTCAGCCGGTATGTGGGGAGTCAGTTCGGGATTCAGCGCATGAATACCTTCCAGGATTAAAATCGTGTTATCCTCTATTTTCAGTTTGTCTCCTTTATACTCTTTCTTGCCGAGGGAGAAGTTGAAACGGGGAAGTTCCACCTCCTCGCCACGAAGCAGGGCTTGCAATTGCCGGTTGAACAAATCCAGGTCGAGTGCGTAAAGTGATTCATAATCGTAGTTTCCGTTTTCATCCAGAGGAGTGTCTTCTCGGTCCACGAAATAATTATCCAAAGAGATGGGATAGGGTTTCAAACCGTTTGTCATCAACTGGATAGAGAGACGCTTGCTGAAAGTCGTCTTTCCCGAAGACGACGGCCCGGCAATCAATACAAGTTTCACACGGTTGCCGTTCTCTCCCCGGTGGAAAATAGTATCGGCAATCTGGGCTATCTTTTTCTCCTGCAAGGCTTCGGCCACATTAATCAGGTCTGTGGCGTGCCCTTCCTCACAAACCAGGTTGAAATCCCCTGCGTTGTTGAGTCCCATGATATAACTCCAGTTCAGATATTCCTTAAAGACGTCCAGCATCTTCTCCTGCTTCACAACATCTTCCAATACTTCGGGATTCTCGCGGCTCGGAATCCGAAGAAGCAGCCCATCGTAATATTTCACGATGTCGAACAATTTAATATAGCCGGTACTGGGCAGCAGATTACCATAATAATAATCGACCGTATCGCCCAACGTATAGTAATAGGTATAGAGGGAGCCGGAAGTTTCGAGCAGCCGCACTTTGTCATCCATCCCCCGCTCGCTGAAAACGCGTACCGCTTCCGCCGTATGACATTCGATGCGGTGATAAGGTATATTCTCCGCAATAATATCCTGCATCCGCTGCTTGATGCGTCTCACATCTTCCAGTTCAATGGGACGCCCGATACGCAGATTACAGAAATAGCCCTTCGACACGGGGTGTTCTACAAACAGCTTGCCTTCGGGGAACAACTCTGTGACAGCCTTGAACAATACAAAACAGAGTGAGCGGACATAAGTACGCATTCCGGACTGGTCTCGCACGTCCAGAAACTCTATATCCTTATTGTTATATACTCTAAAATTAAGTCCCTCAGAGCGGTTATTGACCTTAGCGCTAACCACTTGATAAGGAAAATTAAGATTAAAACCGTAATAAATATCCAAAAGTGAGCTTCCGATAGGGAATTCTTTAGAAATATTGTTATTTTTGCAACATATTTGTAACATCTGTTTCATCGGGTTCGTTAAAAGGTGAATAATTTGGGACTAATATACTTATAATCAGACTGAGAACAAATAACCATTAAAAATATTATAGATGGAATATTCTTTTTATGATTTTTTAAAGCTCATAGGTTCATTAGGCCTCTTCCTGTACGGAATGAAGATAATGAGCGAGGGCTTGCAAAAGGTCGCGGGTGACAGACTACGAAGTATCTTGACGGCAATGACTACCAACAGGGTAACGGGTGTTTTAACAGGTGTGTTAATCACAGCCCTTATCCAATCTTCTTCGGCAACGACGGTAATGGTCGTGAGTTTCGTTAATGCCGGGTTACTCACTCTTGCCGAATCCATCAGTGTCATTATGGGTGCCAATATCGGTACTACGGTCACTGCCTGGATTATCTCAATTTTCGGATTTAAGGTTGACATGGCCGCCTTTGCCCTTCCTCTGCTCGCCGTCGCCCTTCCGCTTATCTTCTCGGGAAAAAGCAACCGCAAGTCCGTCGGTGAATTCATTTTCGGCTTCTCCTTTCTCTTTATGGGGCTTTCTTACCTGAAGGCAAATGCGCCCGACCTGAATGCCAATCCGGAAATGCTCGCCTTTGTACAGAACTACACGGATATGGGATTCTTCTCCATTCTCCTGTTCCTGTTCATCGGTACGATACTGACCATGATTGTACAGGCCTCCGCCGCCACGATGGCAATTACACTGATTATGTGTGCCAACGGATGGATCAGTCTGGAACTGGGAGCAGCCCTCGTACTGGGAGAAAACATAGGAACTACAATCACCGCCAATCTTGCCGCATTAACAGCCAACACACAGGCTAAACGGGCAGCATTGGCGCATTTTGTTTTTAATGTGTTCGGCGTTATCTGGGTACTGATTATTTTCCACCCTTTCATGCAACTGGTCAACTGGGTAGTAGACACTTTCTTCCAAAGCAGCAATCCCGAAGTTACCATCTCTTATAAGCTGTCCGCCTTCCACTCTATCTTCAATATCTGTAACGTATGTGTCCTGATATGGGCTGTGAAGTTAATCGAACGTACCGTATGTGCTTTAATCCATCCGAAAGAAGAGGACGAAGAACCGAGACTGCGGTTTATCACCGGTGGTATGCTTTCTACGGCGGAACTTTCCATTCTTCAGGCACGCAAGGAGATTCATCTTTTCGCAGAACGTACCCACCGTATGTTCGGCATGGTGCAGGACTTGCTGCATACCGAAAAAGATGATGACTTCAATAAAGTGTTCAGCCGGATAGAGAAATATGAGAATATCAGCGACAACATGGAACTGGAAATAGCCAATTATCTGAACCAGGTATCCGAAGGCCGTTTGAGTTCTGAAAGTAAGCTGCAGATACGCGCCATGCTGCGTGAAGTGACGGAGATTGAAAGCATCGGAGACAGTTGTTACAATCTGGCACGTACCATCAACCGGAAACGCCAGACCAACCAAGACTTCACCGAAAAGCAATACGAGCATATTCACTTCATGATGAAGCTGACGAACGATGCTCTTGCACAGATGATTATGGTAGTAGAGAAACCGGAACATCAGAGCATCGACATCAACAAGTCTTTCAATATTGAAAACGAAATCAATAATTACCGCAACCAATTGAAGAATCAGAATATCCTGGATGTGAACAACAAGGAATATGATTATCAAATGGGCGTTTACTATATGGATATTATCGCCGAATGTGAGAAACTGGGCGACTATATAGTAAATGTGGTAGAAGCCAGCAGTGATGTGAAAGAAAAGAAGGCTTCCTGATAAGACAAATAGCAAGAGATAAGAAAGGAGAACCGGCTGATACATATTTACTGTCCGGTTCTCCTTTCTTTATTTATCCATTATATTTTTTACTCATACGCATACGATTCCGCCAGCCGCCAAAACAAAGTAGCTTCCGGCACAACAGTGGTTCGAAGGATTTTTGCCGTACCGTTTTCCGACACCGGATTGATATTAGCAAACATATTCCATCCGCTAACGAAAGAGCAATCACTATAATTATAAGATTTGTCACTGCCTGTCAACGAAAAAGGACGGTCGGCAAACTGATAGCCAATCATTGCTTTTCCTGCGGAAGAACCCTTGCCTGTCCAATTGGATAAAGCTATTCGCCCCACTCTCTTATCACCTTTAAAAACAAAGAAATCGCCCAATGTAGCTACAAGAGCATCGCCGTCATTTGAAGTTCCCGTCCAGTATCCTCCCATATCACCTCCCCGGCGGTCCACTTTCTGTAACACTTCCGGAGCAAAGACAGTGGGCAAGTCCATAATAATCTGTCCGTTTTCATAAGGGAATGAAAGAGTCTCGATCACTTGCCAGTCAGCGCCCGTCACTTTCACTTCAACCCGGTCAAATATAAAATTATCAGGTATATTCCGTATATCTTTGACTATTATCGTACTATAATCCGGCGTATCCGGAGCAGGTGGTTCCTCTTCGTTTTCATCATCACTACAACCAGCCATCAAAAGGCTGAATATCATCAAAAGAAAGATAACAGGATATAAAAGAAAATTTGAGCAGATAGCGGCAGTTGTCTTGTTCTTATACATGATTTTGGTTTTTGTGGGCAAAGATATTACATTTATAATCAGCAGAATAATTTTCGGGCATAAAAATAAAAATGACCGGGCACATATGGCATCCGGTCATTTTCACTTAATAAATTCTCTCCCTCTCTGTTTTATCCTTCGTACGGTTCGAAATCTTCTTTTCCGACTCCACAAAGTGGACAAGTCCAATCATCAGGAATGTCTTCAAACGCAGTTCCTGGTTCAATTCCGCTTTCCGGATCTCCTTGTTCGGGGTCGTAAATATATTCACAGACTGTGCAAATGTACTTCTTCATAACGTTCGTATTTTTAATTGGTTTTCTAATTAATATAACACAAATAGCAAGATATTTGTTCAACACTTCTTTTATAATGAAAGAAAAAACTATCTTTGTAAGCATATTCATCAAGCTAAAACAACAGTATACAAGTATGCTAATAGCATTATTATCAACATTAATAGTTTTATGCGCCATTCTACTACTCTGCTTTTTATGGGAGCGCAGAAAATATCTCCGAATGCAACAACGATTATTCCGGGAATCCAGGAAATTGGAACGTACTAATCGTATCGCCGGTTCTGTCCTAAAAAATGTGCATGCTTTTATCCTGCTAATAGACAACGATTTCAAAGTACTGAAAACCAACTACTATCAGAAAACCGGCACCCCGAAAGGAACGGAAGAAAAAAGAGTGGGCGACCTGCTGCAATGCCGTAATGCACTGGCTGCCGAAGGCGGCTGCGGCACACACAGTTTTTGCGGCTCCTGCCCGATACGTGCTGCCATACGACAGGCTTTCGAACAAAGAAGAAGTTTCACAGACCTCGAAGCCACACTTAGCATAGCTACTGCCGAAAGCGAGACGGTAGAATGCAATGCTGTCATCTCCGGTTCGTACTTTCTTCTGGATGAAAAAGAAAATATGGTACTCACCGTCCACGACATCACCCGGCTGAAAAAAGCGGAAGAGGAATTAATACACGCCAAAGAAAAAGCGGAAAATGCCGATGTTTCCAAGTCTGCATTCCTGGCTAATATGAGCCATGAGATACGTACGCCTCTCAACGCCATCACCGGATTTGCGGAAATAATGGGCAGCGCAAATACAGAAGAGGAGAAAGCCCAATATCAGGAAATCATAAAGATGAATGCCGACCTCTTACTGCAACTGGTCAACGACATCCTCGATATGTCAAAGATTGAAGCAGGGACTTTGGAATTTGTATATACTACGGTAGATATCAATCTGTTACTTTCGGATTTACAGCAGCTTTTCCAGATGCGGGTGAACGATGCCGGCGGGATGATTAAAATTATCGCAGAACCATCGTGTTCTTCCTGCCTCATCCAGACCGACCGTAACCGCGTGGCCCAGGTGATTTCCAACTTTACCACCAATGCGATAAAATTCACGACTGAAGGTACGGTGCGTCTCGGATATGAGCCCAGAGACACCGAACTTTATTTTTATGTAAAGGATACCGGTGCAGGTATTCCGGCAGATAAACTGCCGGACGTATTCGGACGCTTCGTGAAGTTGAACAAAGACAAAAAGGGAACGGGACTGGGACTTTCCATCTCCCAAACCATCGTAACCAAACTGGACGGACAGATCGGGGCGGACTCCGTAGAAGGCGAAGGCTCCACTTTCTGGTTCACTATCCCCTACCGGACGTGCGGTAAGCCACAGTAACAAATCCAACTTCATATTTTTTTTTAATTAAACATTTAATCACAATATTATGTTGTACTTTTGTAGCCCAAACTAAACGCATGTATCTGCATGAGTACAAATAAAGATGATTTTTATCATATAGGACTTACTGATAATGAAGTCCTGCAAAGCAGGGAAAAAAATGGCATTAACCTGTTAACGCCTCCCAAGCGTCCTTCCCTTTGGAAGCTCTATCTTGAAAAATTTGAGGATCCGGTTGTACGCGTACTGTTAGTGGCAGCCGCATTTTCGTTAATCATCTCCATCATCGAGAATGAATATGCCGAGACAATCGGAATCATTGCCGCTATCCTGCTGGCCACTGGTATAGGTTTCTTCTTCGAATATGACGCCAGCAAGAAGTTCGATTTGCTGAATGCAGTCAACGAAGAGACATTGGTAAAAGTAATCCGCAACGGACGTGTACAGGAAGTTCCCCGTAAAGACATAGTGGTAGGTGATATAGTCATTTTGGAAACCGGTGAGGAAATTCCCGCGGACGGTGAATTGCTGGAAGCAATTTCTTTGCAGGTAAACGAATCTAATCTGACAGGAGAACCTGTTATCAACAAAACGACCATAGAAGCGGATTTTGACGAAGAGGCAACGTATGCTTCCAATTTGGTGATGCGCGGCACTACGGTAGTCGACGGACACGGAACCATGCGTGTACTGCATGTGGGAGACGCTACCGAAATCGGGAAAGTAGCCCGCCAAAGTACGGAAGATAATCTGGAACCGACTCCGCTGAACATACAATTGACAAAGCTAGCCAACCTGATCGGGAAAATCGGTTTTACCGTTGCAGGTCTTGCCTTCCTCATCTTCTTTGTGAAAGATGTACTGCTCGCCTTTGACTTTAGCACATTAAACGGGTGGCATGGATGGTTACCGGTTTTCGAGAAGACACTCAAATACTTTATGATGGCAGTTACTCTGATCGTAGTAGCCGTGCCCGAAGGCTTGCCCATGAGCGTTACTCTCAGCCTGGCGCTGAATATGCGCCGTATGCTCTCTACCAACAACTTGGTACGGAAGATGCACGCTTGCGAAACGATGGGTGCTATCACTGTGATTTGTACGGACAAGACCGGTACACTGACACAAAACCTGATGCAGGTGCACGAGCCCAACTTCTATGGTATAAAGAACGGCAGCAACCTGTCCGACGACGATATCAGCACGCTTATCGCAGAAGGTATCAGCACCAATTCAACCGCTTTTCTTGAGGAATCGGCTGCCGGTGAAAAGCCGAAAGGAGTAGGAAATCCTACCGAAGTAGCTTTGTTATTATGGCTGAACAGCCAGGGAAGAGATTATCTGGCTCTTCGTGAGAATGCACATATCCTCGACCAGTTAACGTTCTCTACCGAACGGAAATTCATGGCGACACTTGTAGAATCGCCATTAATCGGAAAGAAAATACTCTATATCAAAGGAGCACCGGAAATTGTTCTCGGCAAATGTAAGGAAGTTGTACTGGACGGGAAACGGATAGATGCCGTGGAATACCGTTCGACGATAGAAGCGCAATTGCTGAATTATCAGAATATGGCGATGCGTACACTTGGATTTGCTTTCAAGATTGTCGGAGAGAACGAACCGGACGACTGTACGGAGTTGGTATCAGCCAATGATTTGAACTTCTTAGGCGTCGTAGCCATTTCCGACCCGATTCGTCCGGATGTGCCTGCTGCCGTTGCCAAATGCCAGTCGGCGGGCATCGGCATTAAGATTGTCACCGGTGACACGCCGGGAACTGCCACGGAGATTGCCCGTCAGATAGGTCTTTGGAATCCGGAGACGGATACGGAGCGGAACCGCATCACCGGAGTGGCATTCGCCGAATTGAGTGACGAAGAAGCATTAGACCGGGTAATGGATCTTAAAATCATGTCACGCGCCCGCCCGACAGACAAACAACGCCTGGTACAATTACTCCAGCAAAAAGGAGCGGTAGTAGCCGTAACCGGGGACGGTACAAACGACGCACCGGCTTTGAATCATGCACAAGTCGGCCTGTCGATGGGAACAGGAACTTCCGTAGCCAAAGAAGCCAGCGACATCACCTTGCTCGACGACTCGTTCAACAGTATCGGAACCGCCGTCATGTGGGGACGTTCACTTTATAAGAATATCCAGCGTTTCATCGTTTTCCAGTTGACGATTAATTTCGTCGCGCTGCTTATCGTTCTGCTGGGCTCCGTCATCGGTACGGAACTTCCGCTGACGGTCACGCAGATGTTATGGGTAAACCTGATTATGGATACCTTTGCCGCCCTGGCTTTGGCTTCCATCCCGCCCAGTGAAACCGTGATGCTTGAAAAACCCCGTCGCAGTACTGATTTTATCATCAGCAAGGCAATGCGGTCCAATATAATAGGTGTAGGCTCTGTTTTCCTTATCGTACTGCTCGGAATGATTTATTATTTCGACCACAGCCCGCAAGGTATGGATATACACAACCTCACCGTCTTCTTCACTTTCTTTGTCATGTTACAATTCTGGAATCTCTTCAATGCCCGCGTATTCGGAACCACCGACTCGGCATTCAAAGGACTTTCCAAATCATATGGAATGGAATTGATCGTACTGGCTATTCTGGTCGGACAATTCCTGATTGTACAGTTCGGTGGAGCTGTATTCCGTACGACACCACTCGACTGGCAAACCTGGCTTCTGATTATAGGCGTTTCGTCCACGGTGTTATGGGTTGGAGAACTTGTTCGCCTTGCACAACGTATTATTCACAAAAAGAGTAGAAATGAAAAGTAAAGGAATTAAAAACCTTCTTATTGATTTGGGCGGTGTGCTTATCAATCTCGACCGCCAACGTTGCATGGAGAGCTTTAAGAAATTAGGGTTCACAGACGTAGAAGAGCGATTGAACATCCAGCAACTGCATGGAATATTCATGCAGCAGGAAAAAGGTCTGATCACTGCCGCTGAATTTCGGGATGAAATTCGGAATATGATGGGCAAAGCAGCAAGTGACCGACAAATAGATGCAGCCTGGAATAGTTTCCTGGTAGACATTCCCGCCTACAAGCTCGACTTGCTGCTGGAATTACGCACTAAGTACGTTGTCTACCTGCTCAGCAACACCAATGAACTCCATTGGAACTACACCTGCCAGAATTTATTTCCATACCGCACCTTCAAAGTAGAAGATTATTTTGAAAAAACGTATCTCTCTTATGAGATGCACATGGTAAAACCGGAACCGGAAATTTTTAAAGCCGTCATCGAAGATGCAGGCATCGAACCGCAAGAAACACTCTTCATCGACGACTCTGAGATAAATTGTCAAGCAGCCCGCGAACTGGGTATTTTCACTTATACCGCAAAAGCCGGCGAAGACTGGAGCCATCTTTTCAAAAACAAATAAAAAACCGTGGAGATGCAGATTATACGTGACATATCGACCCTTATCCCGGAACCCTGTGTAGCTACCATCGGCTTCTTTGACGGAGTTCATGCGGGACACCGCTATCTCATCCACCAAGTGAAAGAGACAGCCGCAGCCAAAGGTTTACGTTCTGCACTGGTTACTTTCCCCATTCATCCCCGCAAAGTGATGAACGCCGACTATCGCCCGGAGCTTCTGACCACACCGGAAGAAAAAATCAGCTTACTGTCCGACATTGGAGTAGACTACTGCCTGATGCTCGACTTTACCCCGGATATTTCCCGACTGACGGCACGCGAGTTTATGACTCAGATACTCAAAGAACGCTTTCAGGTAAAATGCCTGGTCATCGGCTACGATCACCGCTTCGGACACAACCGCAGCGAAGGGTTCGAGGACTATGTACGTTATGGAGAAGAAATCGGCATAGAAGTTATTCAGGCAAAAGCCTATGCCAACAATATAGAAATGAAGGACGGAGAGCATACAACAGTCAGCTCTTCCCTAATCCGCAAACTGCTTCATAAAGGAGATGTAGACTTGGCAGCCCGCTGTCTGGGATACGAATATTTCTTGGACGGAACGGTTGTAGGCGGCTATCAGGTGGGTAGGAAAATCGGCTTCCCGACCGCTAACTTAAGCGTTGACAACCCGGACAAGCTCGTTCCGGCAGACGGTGTTTATGCCGTGTGGGTGACATTCGACGGAAAAACGTATATGGGTATGTTGAATATAGGCATCCGCCCGACGATTGGCAACGGGCCTAACCGGACGATTGAAGTGAACATCCTTCACTTCCACTCCAACATATACGACAAGTTTATCCGGCTTACTTTTGTAAAACGGACTCGTCCCGAACTGAAATATTCCAGCATTGACGAGTTAATCGTGCAACTTCACAAAGACGCTGAAGAGACAGAAGCCATCCTTCTTGACAAAGGTGCCGGCTACTCCCTCCAGAAAGAGCAAAATGAATAATAACAACTTAAAAAATAGTTTCTTATGCAAAAGACATTTATGAGTATCTCGCTGGTGGTAATAGCCATATCTATGTTAGCTATGTTTATATGCAGTTTCTTTACCACTAAATAAAGCACGACAGCCTTATGAAGACAGCCGTCAAATTAGTACTAATCGACCTTCTCATCGCGCAGATCGTCGCTCCTATTCTGATTATGATTCCCTGTACCATCTATTTATTGGTCACTACCGGTAATCTGGATAAAGCTGTCCTAACGCAGACAATCATGATTCCGGCACAACTGGCCGGACAGGTCATGATGGGTATCTATCTCTGGAAAGCAGGCTATATCAGCACACAAAAGTCTGCATGGTCGCCAGTTTCAGCCCCTTATCTGATTGGCAGCGCATTGGCTATCCTCACCGGCGGCTTTCTGGTATCCGCACTTATGAGTCTGCTGGACTGGATCCCCAATATCATGGAGCAGTCTTTCGATATTCTTCAATCCGGTTGGGGCGGTATTCTTGCGATAGCTATCGTAGGTCCCGTGCTCGAAGAGCTATTGTTCCGCGGAGCCATCACCAAAGCCTTGCTGCAACAGTACAATCCGGCGAAGGCAATTCTCATCTCCGCACTCCTGTTCGGTGTCTTCCACATTAATCCCGCCCAAATACTTCCGGCATTTCTGATTGGTATCCTGCTGGCGTGGACGTATTATAAGACCGGCAGTCTGATTCCCTGTATCCTCATGCATATACTGAACAATTCCCTTTCCGTCTATCTCAGTATCAAATATCCCGAAGCAGAGAATATGGATGACCTGATAAGCGGCACACCCTATCTGATTGTTTTATCAGGAGCGGTTCTCTTACTTATCGGAAGTATCCTGGCTATGCGCTACCTGACTTCCAGAAAGCAAGAATAGAAAGACAGCAATACAAAAGGGAAGTTTTCACTTCCCCTCTTTTGCTTTGAACGCCAATGCGTACATTCGTATTTGTTTCACCATCGACAGCAAACCGTTGCTGCGTGTAGGCGACAGATGCTCCTTCAATCCGATTTTATCAATAAAATAAAGGTCGGCATTCAATATTTCATCAGGCGTATGCCCTGACAACACTTTAATCAGCAAAGCGATAATACCTTTTACAATCAACGCGTCACTTTCCGCCTTAAAAACAATCTTGCCGTCTACATCATCCGCCTGAAGCCATACCCTACTTTGGCATCCCTCAATCAGATTCTGCTCCGTCTTATATTTTTCCTCAAGCGGTTCCTGCTCATTTCCCAAGTCAATAAGTAGTTGGTAACGGTCCATCCAATCATCGAAGTCACTGAATTCTGCAATAACTTCGTCCTGCAATTCATTAATTGACATATTATTTATATTATTTCTCGTTATAGATTACTTCCAGTACAGTCTGCCCGACTGCTTTCAATGTGCTTTTATCAATATGCTCCATATTATCCGTAAGCGTATGCCAAGTAGGAGTAAATCCACCTTCGGGATCAGAAGCTATAATATCAATCGTTTTGATACGCGCCAAGCGGTTGATAAACAAGTGATCATCCGTCACTCCGCCACCGTCTTCATCAATAAACATACTGCCGTATCCCAGCTTCTTGGCAGCTTTCCACACTTTCTTATTGATATCCGGTGCGAATCTCTCGGAATATGATTCTTTCAGGAAAACGGTATTTTTGCCGCCCACCATATCGAGCAGTATACCGAAACGGGCATTATATCCCTGCACATGAGGATTACGCGCCCAATATTGCGCTCCCAGGCACCATGATTCTTCATTATTCTGATCGTGCGCTCCATAATCTTCCGCATCCAGGAAAATAATGTCAATACCCAGTTCCGGTTGCTGTTGATTAACCAGACGGGCTATTTCCAACAAGGTCCCCACTCCGCTCGCTCCGTCATTCGCTCCCAGAATAGGAGTCTTATGGTTCTTTTCATCAGGATCGTTGTCAGCCCAGGGACGTGTATCCCAATGCGCAAACAAGGCAATTCTCTTTTTGCTTTCCGGCTTATAAGAACCGATGATGTTCCGCGCTTTCAGCAAAGTCCCGTCATAAGCTATCAAATCAGCATACTGGTCGGTCACCTGCGCACCGAAATCTTTCAACTGCTTAGCCAGATAATTTCCACAGGCTACGTGCCCCTTCGTATTAGGCACACGAGGTCCGAAATCCACCTGACTCTTTACATACAGATAAGCGCTGTCGGCATCAAACTGCGGCACGTTCACAGCTATCTTTTCGCTTTGTTCATTTGTAGTATTTGCCTTGTTGCCACCTCCGCAGGAGAAAGCCGATAATAACAAAAAGGCACTTGTCAATATTATCATAGGTTTCTTTTTCATCGTTCTCTTTTCTATTAAAGTCTCAAAATTAGTCATTTTCATCACAGCATTGTTCAGATGGAATAGATTATTAACAAATAAACTTTAATTCGACATTTTTCTTTCCGACCGTGAGCTCCACTTTTGCTCCATTGACAAGCGGCAAATTGTGAGTGACATGCCCCACCGGAAAATTAAAACAAACGGGGTAATCATACTCTTTCACCAAATCCGCCAAAGCTGCATACAGTTCCTTACCCAACGAACGGTCTTCCTCATATTCAGTAAACTGTCCGACAATAAGCCCGGACAATTTCTCAAGCACACCACCCAGCTTCAAGTTATACATCATACGCTCAATGGCATGAGGCCGCTCGCTGACATCTTCTATAAACAGCACCGTACCTTCCGCCGGAATATCGTAAGGAGTCCCCCGCAAGCCGTAAGCCACCGCCATATTTCCGCCACGCAAGACACCTTGTGAACTCCCCTGTCTGTTCAGTTTATGCTTTTCACAAGTATAAGAAGGCAGATTTCCGAACAGAATATCCTTTAAGTACGAGGTACACGGATCATTTTCCGGCTCCACCGTAAGATGGCGTGCCATCAATGAATGCAGAGATGCATATCCGTTCTTCTGAAACAGATTGTGCAGTGCCGTGATATCACTGAATCCAAGCAGCCATTTCGGATGCTCATAGAAAGCCGTGAAATCAATCTTATCAATCAAATGTACGGCTCCGTATCCTCCACGGCTGCAAAGGATGGCTTTCACATTCGGATCGTCCATTGCATCCTGCAAATCTTTAAGACGTTGTTTGATTGTTCCGGCATATCTCCCGGAAGAGCCGCCGGCATGCTTTCCTACGGCAACTTTCAGCCCCCATGACTCTAACCGTTTCCCGGCACCTTTCAGAAACAGCTTGTCTATCTTACTGGAAGGCGACACTATGACTACCTTATCACCCTTCTGCAAAAAGGGGGGAAATTGAATATCCATATGTTATGTTCTATTTTGTTGACTTTCGTTGATAAAAACGTACCCAGTCCACTTCCATCTCCACCGGCAGGTCGGCAGGTTCGACAGCACCTACCCATGTCCCACCCAACTGCATATCAATCAGCAGGTAAAAAGGTTGATTGAAAGGGAACTGTCCTTCTTCCTCGGTCTGTATGCGGGGATAAGTAAACGTATGTACATCATTGACATAAAATGAAAGACTGTCCGGAGACATCTCTACCGCAAAAACATTGTACCGTTCCGGACAAATCACTCCTGTGGAATGTGACTTGGGAGTCTCTTTGATACCCAACGTATAGGTATAATGAGAATGCACCGTCTGATAGGCAATGGAATCGTAATTCAGACGCTCCATAATGTCAATCTCTCCACCCGCCGGCCAGGCTGCTTTTTCAGGGAGCATCCAGATGGCAGGCCATGCCCCCTTAGCGGCATTAAGTTTGGCACAAATCTCGATACGCCCGTTATCGAAGGCTTTTTTACCTTTCGTATAGACCCCGCCGGTTAAATAGGGAGCAGTGTCATTAAGCTGTGTATGATTGACAATACCTCTCAATACCAGTTTGCCCTTACGCATAGAATAACAAGAATCAAAGTCGGTCATATAATTATTCCAGTCGGATTTCCCGCGTGGAATCTTGCTCCATACCTTCGAATCGAAACTCTTTTTCCGGCTGAAGTTCTCTTCCCACACTAAAGACCATCCGGAAGGAGTTTTAGATGTTTTGCAGGATGCAAGCAACCAACAAAGAAGAATCAAGCTAACAAATAATAGGTTTTCAAACTGTTTCATGCCACTTTTATTAATCGGGGGATTTATGTATGCAAAAATACATCAAAAAACGATTCCATACGCATCCAGCAGGCAAAACAAATAAAATATAGCAAAATGTTACACAACAGATGTATTTTTTCGGGTTATAATCCTTATTTTTTCAATCATTTTTCTGATATTTGCTAAAAATCTAACGTTATGGAACCTATTCTAAATTTTGCCCAACTCACAAACCACCTCAAGAAACTGAACCAAAGAAAACGAATTGCAGTGGTTTGTGCCAATGATCCTAATACGGAGTATGCCATTACGCGTGCTTTGGAAGAAGGGATTGCGGAGTTTCTGATGATTGGAGATTCGGCTATCCTCGAAAAATATCCTGCACTCAAGCAATATCCGGAATATGTGAAAAGCATTCATATAGAAGATCCGGACGAAGCGGCACGCGAAGCCGTGCGCATCGTCCGTGACGGCGGAGCGGATATCTTAATGAAAGGAATCATCAATACGGACAATCTACTGCACGCCATACTGGATAAAGAAAAAGGACTGCTTCCGAAAGGGAAAATCCTCACGCATTTGGCTGTGATGGAAATACCGACTTACCATAAACTGCTTTTCTTCTCGGATGCCGCAGTTATCCCACGCCCTACCTTGCAACAACGTATAGAAATGATATGGTATGCCATTTGTACCTGCCGGCATTTCGGCATTGAACAGCCGCGTGTGGCATTGATTCACTGTACGGAGAAAGTAAGCGCCAAGTTCCCTCATTCACTCGATTATGTGAATATCGTGGAACTGGCCGAAGCCGGAGAATTCGGAAACGTCATTATCGACGGCCCTTTGGATGTACGTACGTCCTGCGAGCAGGCCAGCGGTGATATAAAAGGCATTGTATCTCCTATCAACGGACAGGCAGATGTACTTATATTCCCTAATATAGAATCAGGAAATGCATTCTACAAATCTGTTTCCCTGTTTGCCAATGCAGAAATGGCAGGATTGCTGCAAGGACCGATTTGCCCCGTCGTCCTTCCGTCCCGCAGTGATTCGGGACTGTCCAAATATTACAGTATAGCGATGGCATGCCTGCAAGTTTCAGGAGATTGCGAATGCAGAAAACAAGTGCTTAATCAAGGTAATAATTCATAATTCAAACATTAAAACTCTATGAAGATTCTGGTCATCAATCCCGGTTCCACCTCTACAAAAATTGCTGTATATGAAAACGAAACACCTCTGTTGGTCAGCAATATCAAGCATACGGTAGAAGAATTATCCGTTTATCCGCAGGTGATAGACCAGTTTGAGTTCCGAAAGGATCTGGTACTTCAGGAATTAGAATCCAACGGTATTCCTTTTGCTTTTGATGCTGTCATCGGACGTGGCGGGTTGGTAAAGCCCATTCCCGGCGGCGTATATGAAGTGAATGAAGCTATGGAACGGGACACATTGCATGCCATGCGCACGCATGCCTGCAACCTCGGCGGTTTGATAGCCAAAGAACTGGCCTCCTCTCTTCCCAATTGCCCTGCTTTCATTGCCGACCCGGGAGTCGTAGACGAACTGGAAGATATAGCCCGTATCACAGGCTCTCCGCTTATGCCGAAAATCACCATCTGGCATGCATTGAATCAAAAGGCAATAGCCCGGCGTTTTGCCAAAGAGCAGGGAACAAAGTATGAGGACCTTGATTTGATTATCTGTCATTTGGGCGGCGGCATTTCAATAGCTGTCCACCATCACGGACGGGCTATCGACGCGAACAATGCGTTGGACGGTGAAGGCCCTTTCTCACCGGAACGTGCCGGAACGCTTCCGGCAGGTCAACTCATCGACCTTTGTTTCAGCGGACAGCACACGAAAGATGAATTAAAAAAACGGATTTCCGGTCGTGCCGGTCTGACTGCACATCTGGGGACTACGGACGTACCCGCTATTATCAAATCCATAGAAGAAGGGGATAAAAAAGCGGAACTGATATTGGATGCCATGATTTATAATGTAGCAAAAGCCATCGGTGGCGCTGCTACCGTCCTATGCGGGAAAATAGATGCCATCCTTCTGACCGGGGGAATCGCTTATTCAGATTATGTTATTTCCCGACTCAAAAAACGCATCTCATTTCTGGCTCCTATCCATATCTATCCCGGAGAAAACGAAATGGAGTCATTGGCGTTTAATGCGATAGGAGCATTGAAAGGAGAGTTGCCTATACAGGTCTACAAGTAACATAAACTTTTGCACAAGAATGAGTTAACCGCCTACTCTTCTCCCAATGTTATTGATTATGTCAAACTTCTTCCATCCGTTCCAACTCCCATCCGCGAAACTGCATCACGATGCAATGTAACTCAGTGTCGTGCACCATCTGGCGTACTCTAGGACCGACAGCATACCCTTTTATCTGCTCTACGGCTTCTTGCCACTGGGCTTCGGCTTTCTCTTCCGAGTCCTTGGCGGAGAGGTATTTCAGTTCAATAATATAGCTATGCTTCACATCATAACGCACCAAGTCGGGCATCAGGAATAAGTCGCAATAACCGTGGTTCAATTCCACTTCCGGAGCTATCAGATAATAGGCATTCGTACTCAAGTAGGCAGTAAAAAAGCCTTGCAGGTTGCGCTCGCCTTCGATGGCACTTCGCACGGAAGAATTTTCCTTGTAGGCATGAGCGATAAATTCCATCGTTTCACGCCAATGACCTTCGTAAGCCATCTCATCAAACAAGTCTGCCAAATCATTCAAATTGATATGTTCTCTGTCCTGATACTCTTCCAGCAGGAATTCATAATATTGCTTACGCACATTATTATTGGGAATACTTAGCACCATACGCTTCCCGTAGGTGGCGGTAATGGTGAGCATGCCATAATAGAAAAGCAAACTGGGGAAAATCTCCGGCTTGGTTATATCGGTAGCGGGGAAGGTAGTCACTAACGTGGTGACAATCTGCCCCTCTTCTGTGATTTTGCGCAGTACGCCCTTACGGTTACCGTCCAACTTATCCAGCCGGATGAGTTTCTTCATTTTGTTGTAGTCCGTGCGGGTATTGGGGTCAATCATTTCTTTGGGAGATTTGCCCAAAGTCATATAATGACGCAGATAATAGAACACCATGTCACAATTGAACATCTTCGGATCGCGCTCCAAACTTTCTTCGGCAAAACAATAATTGTCATACCACGGGCGCATTTCCTCTATCATCGCATTTATATCCGTATTGCCCGGTAACTGTCCGGCATCCTTATAATACCGGATCATCTCGCGTACATCAGTCTCGCTGAATCCCAGCATCATGTTAAACTGATGATCGGTACTGATATTCCAACCGATATTGAATCCGCTAGTCAAGTCATCCATTTTGAACGATGTCATAATAAGCCCGAAGCATACTCAGAAAGATGCTCTTGCCGAAACGGCGGGGACGGATAAAGAACAAATTGCTGGGTTGCTCTTCCAACAAAGGCAGATACATCGTTTTATCTACATAATATTGGGTCTGCTCCACCACTTCCACAAAGTTGGAAACACCATAAGGGATTCTTTTTACTTCTTCCATAATTGTTCCTTTCTTTAGTCCCCATACCCATTGTGGGATAGTACAAAAGTAACTCATTCCCGCAGAAAGAACAAAGAAAGGGAAAGAAAGTTGAAATGTCACTGTGCAAAAATAAGACGAAATATAATCTCCTAACACTCTACTAGGGGATTACAAAGTGAAAAATTGCTGTCACCTGTCACTTATTCGTTCCTAAACATTTGATTGTAAACGAGTAATGATGTGACAGCAGTACGTGACAGCACTGTGACAGCAAAAGTTCTGTCACCATTTGTCTCCCTTTTCTTTCTTCCCTCTCTTTTCTCTTTCTTGAAAGTCATAACCTGCATAACTTCATATTTTCAGCCATAAGGGGAACATTCATTTCATGCCTTTAAACTATTGGTTTCAAGGCTCGAAACTCTAGTTTCAAAGGTTTGAAACCAAAGTTTCACCTGCTTGAAACTAAAGTTCCAGTTACTTGAAACTTTTGTTTCTTTAGTTATGAAACTCTAGTTTCTTACCGATGAAACTAAAGTTTCAGATAAAGGACTAACCTGGAACTTGCTTTTAAAAGAAAGAGAAGAAGAGGTGTGACAGCAAAAATGCCATCACCGTGCTGTCACACACCGCTATCACATCATTACTCACTCACAATCAAATATTTAAGCACAAACATGTGACAGATGACAGCAAATTTTCACTTTTTAATTCCCTAGGTAGAATATCGGGAGATTATATTTCAACTTATTTCTGCAAACTTTGCTCAATATGCTGCAAACGACGTTCTAAAGCTGCATACTTTTCATCCTTTTCTTTTAAAAGACGTTCATAGAGTTCGGTGATTTTGTCGATAGGGTTGAAATTGTTAACTCGATTATCGCTGCTACTGTCACTATCTTCTGTATAGGATTTCACAGTACCAATATTAATATTTGCTCCTCCTGAACCTTGATCGTTATTATTTACCGTATTATTCTCAAACACCACCGTCTGTGCATCCTCTTCTAAAGTCTTAAGATAATCGAAAGGCACATTCAATGCCCGTGCAAAACGCTGCAACATTTCATCATCAATCACTCTCATCTTCTCATATTTAGAGACAGCAGGTTGTGAAAGGTGTACCAATTCACTTAAACCTTCCTGGTTCATATTCTTTTCAATACGGGTACGACGTATATTGCGTCCGTGATGGACTCTCCCAATAGTCAATTCTTCTGTTTCCATTCTTGATCTCTTCTTTTTAAAATCCAACAAATATACAAATGAAAAGTTTCGCTCGAAGCAAATATACGAAAAAAACGAATAGATGTGATAATATGGATAAAAGGAATATTACTACCGGTCAAAAGTAATAAAATGAATACTTCCAAACAGCCTGATTATAGAAAAAAACACGAACTTTGCAGCAAACAACATACAAACAGAAAACCATGGAAAGAATATTAACAAGAAAAGAATATAAGTTCGTAAAAGAATTTATTGAGTTAATCCGAAAACACGGCATTTTGTTTTCCACGAATCAAGAAGGAAAAATCGTAATTATAATCCATGAGAAAGAAGGAGATAACAGACCTGATTTTCTGACACCTGCCATAGAACTGGGAGATTGCTTTGATGAAACAGAATTGTATGAGATATTAAACCAAACCAATGAACGGATAAAACAGATCGCAGAAGACTATAAATCAGAAGAAATATTCACTCAACATCTAACTAAAAAATAAATCCTTAGTCCTATATATAAATACCCTAACCAGTTCTTTATTTCAAAGGAACGTACCAAAAGGAAGTAGACACCGTCTTTTGATACGTTCTTTTTTCCCAATAAGCTATAACTCCTTTAAATATTCAAAAAACGAACTAACCTTTTTATCTCCTCCAAGATACACCCCTAACTTTACCCCAATTTCCCTTTTCATAATTAACTGTATACAACACAAAGGTCTATTGTAAGGCATAAATTATCCTCCCAAACCTATAATATCTATATTGCAAATAGCTTCTCCAGTTGGTCCAGAAGTAGATTTTTCTGCGAACTGACCACCTATATACACAACAGCAATAAAAATGCCAGCACTATCATAAAGAAAACCGGATTCTCTCCATTGTATTGGGTAAGGCTCGGACCAATCTCTAGTAACTTCATCAGGTGTATACCAAGTATTTTGAAGATTAGGAGTAAATGCAGTAATAACATCACTAAGTGCACTACCATTAATCGTCCAAGACACAGCACATAAAAATTCAGTCATCCATGGGGCTGATGAAGTTCTTCTTCCAATCCACATCCCCCCACGTTCATCAGCCTCATACTGATAGTCAATATTACCATGTCCAAATATAGATATATCCATATATTTCTTCACTGACTCACAATATATACGTAAGCTATTTTCTTCATCAAAAGTAAGTTTTTCCTCAGGAATAATAGTCTGATAATTCACAATACCGTCCAACTGATATTCTTTTAAAATAGCATCGACCTGTTTCACCCGAAAACTAGTAATTACCTTTTTTAGACTTTCGATATCATCCTTAATAACATTCGCTTTAGAGACATCATACAAAACCTCATCGTTAGTACAGCTAACAAAGCAACTAAGCATAAAGACAAGAAAAACTTGTTTTACAGAATATTTCTTCATGGCATTAATTTTATAAACAACATATATCATATCGCCTTAAAGTTAAAAAAAAGAAGTATATATACAAATAAAATTGTCATTTCTCTTTAAATCCACCAATAAATTAGTACAATTCTAATCATATCACTATTAATAATACCCATTAAAATATGAAATGATAAAAAAGTAGCCATATCCACAGCTCACCTTGAATATTACAGAAAAAAGGGAGCGAAGCCCCCTCGACTTCGCTCCCCCGCAATCTTTCTCCCTTCATTTCCTAATACACGGAGAAAACATGTTTGGATCAAAAAAGTTATACCTATAATTATAAACTATTTTCAACTCTTAAAAATTCCGGCCGGTATCCCACCAAAGACGTGTACCGCAATTGTCTGCTCCACCCAAAGCATCCAGCAATTGCTGATACTGTTCCGGATTAGTGGTCTTAATACTTACAAAGAAGTTCAAACGGCGAGGACCGATTTTCGAATCTACCGTACCGCCACTTTGATTCACCATCACTTCAAATAACTTAGGAAATCCGGTGCGACGTTGCTCTGTCCATGCCTCACAACCTTCAGGAAACATTGCCAGCCATTTCTGAGTGATGATACGTTCCAACTTCACAGCAGGCTCTGCTCCTTCATCCCATTTTGGCGTAATCGTACCGGCAGCCTTCACATTATATTCCGCATTGAACGCATCTTTATAATCCGCAGGCACATTATCACTTGCCAGGAACTTATCCGCTCCATCAGCTCCCCATTGGGCAAAAGAAGCTCTCACGCCTTTTTCATAACAATCTTTCGGATCTTCTGTTGTAAATTCCCTCAAAGCGGCCTCAGCACGAAGAAACCATATTTCGGCAGGAGTCATCAGCACTGCACTCGTTGTTTGCGAGATGGTACTTTTGGAATGTTTGGCATAGTTCTTATGGCTAAAACCGGTTCCCGGACGGATTCCCTTATAAGTCCCGGCATAGGCTATAACACTAGTTTCACCTTTTACCCCTTCCGCCTTTTCAAAATATTTCTCCAGACGAGGATCCTCATAACCTTTCATGTAAGATTCCAGATTGGCATTCAAAAATACTTCACCCCATCCTTTGTTGATTTCTCCAAACGGATTTGTAAAGCCCAATGCAGTGGAAACAGCAACAATGTCATTATTAGCTTCCAACAATCCACCTGCATCCGGATTCATTGCTTTCTCAATCTCAGCGGCAGCAGTCTTAGGAGCTACGACTGACAGACGTACAGCCAGACGCAGACGAAGAGAATTGGCAAACTTAATCCACTGGGCATAGTTCTTTTTTCCTTCAGGCATAAAGACATCGAAGCTGGTAAAGTTTTCCATACCCGGATTATCAGCCACAAACTTACGTATCTTGTCAATGCCTTCATCCAAATCTTTGAAGAACGCCGTATAAGCCTCTTGCTGGGTATCGGGTTTTGAACCGGTTTTAGAGCCGAACTGGGTATAGACAATCGGTCCGTAAAGGTCGGATATGCGATGCATCAACTCTACTTTCAATATTTTAGTTATGCCATAAAATCCCCAGTTAATATTTTCATTTATCTGCTCGGATTTCTGCACTTCAGGCATGATATATCCATAAGTATTGTCCCATGAAGAACCGTTCCATCCGTCCATCATGTAATAGGTACTATTATTCTTGCCGTCATTGAAAGGATTGAAATCATGAACATATCCGGCGAACAAGTCCGAGCCAAGGTTCTGCATGGTCTGAAAAGTCCAGTTTTTGCCACTTCCCCAATCATAATTAAAATAAACACCTTGCTGTACAATGCTCAAAGGAATCGTGTAATAATTAAAATCCTGCTTTTTGGATTCGTTATTAAATCCGGCTTCATTGGTATTGTATGATTCGAAAGAGTCTGTACAAGACGAAAATCCGATCATGCCGCCTAATAGTAAACTAGCTATATATGTGATATTATTCTTCATAATATAAAACCTCCTCATTTTAGAATGTAAACTTAACATTGAAACCTAAACTACGGGTAGTCGGCATACCAAACACGTCAATACCCTGATTATCGTTGCCTGTTGATAATACTGCATCCGGATCAAACGGAGCTTTCTTCGAAATAAAGAACAGGTTGCGCGCTACAAAGGACAACTGTACTTCTTTGAATACCCCACCGGCTTTTGCAAGCAAAGATTGCGGGAAAGAGTATCCCAATGAAAGTTCGCGCAAGCGGATGTTAGTTGCGTCATACATATAATATTCCGTACATCCGTCACGACCGCTGACTGCCGTATAGAATTTCCTCGGATTTACAGAAGTGCCTTCCAGATTAACCGCTCCGGCATTTCGGGCATCACCTGTATTCAGGCTGACACCTCTCTGGTCGAGTTCTGCCTGTGTCTGTGACAATACATCACCGCCAAAACGTCCGTCAATCAAGAAATAGAGTGAGAAACCTTTGTAAGTGAAGGTATTACTCCAACCCAACATAAAGTCCGGATTACAATTACCAACCTTTTCTGTGTTACCGCCACCAATCACATTCGGCACTTTATCACCGTCTTTATCCGTAGTATATACTATCTGACCGTTATCATCACGCTCGAAAGCCTTGCCATAGATGTCACCGAACGAACCGCCCTGTACCAAACGCATGGAATAGGAAGAAGAAAAACTTTCATCACCATAAACAAATGTTTTCAAGTCGGGATGCAATTCGACAATCTTATTTTTATTGGTTGAGAAGTTAAATTGAGTTTTCCAACGGAAAGCATCATTCATCACCGGCGTAGCACCTAAAGTCAGTTCGACACCTTCATTCTGAATATTACCGGCATTCACCAGATAGGACTTATATTCCGCACCTGCTGAAGAAGGTAAGGTAAACAATTGATTTTTAGTATTCGTACGATAGTAAGTAAAATCAAACTCCAACCGATAATTGAAGAATTTCCATTCCGTACCCACTTCATAAGAGGTACTCATCTCCGGCTTCAAATCGCTAAAAGGTGCGCTCGCATAAGAAACGATGGCGCCGCCGGCACCAATAATATCGTTACTTCCGGGAATGGAATTACTGACAAACAAAGGAAGGTCGTTACCTACTTTTGACCATGAGCCCCTGATTTTACCAAATGAAATCCATTCAGGAAGTTTCAAGGTCTTATTCAAAATCCAGGAAAGGCCGACAGAAGGATAGAAGAAACTCTTATGGTCGGTAAAGGCCAATGTAGACGACCAGTCGTTACGGGCAGTTACGTCCAGGTAAAGGCTCTCTTTCCATCCAAATTGTGCCGTAGCGAATATAGATTGCAATTCTCTTCGTTGATTAATCAGTTCTTCAATATAAGCAGCTTGCGTCATCTTGATATTGGATACTGTAAAGACATTCGGATAATAAAGGGAAGCTGTTTTAGAATCCAGTCTCAAAGAATTCACATTGGTACTGTTGATACTGGCACCAACTGCTCCATTCAATGAGAAATCGTCCCATGTTTTATTGAACATTGCCATAACATCACCATAATACAGAGTCTCGGTATGATTCAAGTCAATATAGCGTCCATTCTGTCCCGAAAGAGCCGGAGCCGTAGAAGCATACATTTTCTGCTGATACTGGTCGTGCGTATAATCGGCTGTACCGCGAGCCTGAATATTCAACCAATCCGTAATTTTCACGCTGGCTGTCAATGAAGCGATTACACGCGTACGTTTATCATTGCTATTGATACGGTTCGTAATCCAGTAAGGATTCTGTTCCATGTCCTGATAAGAAGTATACCAGTTCTGAACATTCATATTACGCTTTGCATCAAATTGCTCAAACTCAGTTTTATATTCGGAGATATCTTCACCTCTGGGGAAACCATATAGTCCAACCAACGGATTCATATAATAACCGCCGGAAGTAGGACGGTTCTTGATTGTTTGCGTCATCAGGTTCACATTAGCGTCCAGTTTCAGATAATCATTGAAAAAATTGGCTGTCTCACGGAAGTTGAGGTTATGCTTCTGCATCTTATTCTTTTCAACAATACCTTTGGCAGTTGTATTGGCGTAAGAAAAATAAGTCTGCATCTTCTCACTACCGGTCATAAACGATACTGAGTTAATAGCCGTCACTCCATTCTGGAAGAAGTCACCTGCATTATCGTAGTCTTTCAATGCTTTCTTTTCACCCCATCCGTTTTTGTTAGTAGGATCCATAGCATAACTGTTCTGGAATTCCGGCAAACAAATCGCATGGTCAACAGTCAGGTTGGATGAGAATGTTACTTTCTGCATACCCGCTTTACCCTTCTTCGTTGTGATAAGGATAACTCCATTGGCAGCTTGAGAACCATAAAGAGCGGCAGCGGAAGCACCTTTCAAAATACTCATGCTTTCTATATCATCCGGGTTCAGGTTAGAGATACCATCACCACCGTCACGGTTACCTGCATCCGCCGTACCACCGATTGCCGTTGACGCCTGTTCATTACTACCATTCAACATCGGGACACCATCAATCACATAAAGCGGTTGATTGTTTCCACTAACAGAACGGCTGCCGCGAATAGAAACTTTTGCAGAGCCACCAAGCCCGGAAGAACTTTTAGTAATCTGTACACCAGCGGTTTTACCGGCCAATGCATTAATCATATTCGGATCTTTAGCACGGGTAAGTTCATCACCTCCCACTTGCTGGGTAGAATAAGTCAGAGAAGCTTCTTTCTTCTTGATACCCATAGCGGTAACCACCACCTGCTCCAAAGCCATCGCTTCCTCTTCCATCTTTATCTTGAAATTCGTCTGCCCGTTGACAGGGATGCTCTGCGGTTGATAACCTACATAGGAAACGTTGATAACAGCGTCACTGGGAAGTTTGAGAGTAAAGTTACCGTCCAAATCGGTAATCGTCCCGTTCGTCGTACCTTTTTCTACAACGCTGGCACCAATAATCACTTCACCTCTCGCATCAGTCACGACACCTTTTACGGTTATTATTTTTTGTTGTTGTGTGGATGCACTATTCTCTGCAGTCTTGGTCAACACAATATTATTACCTTCCATTACATAATGGACACCCGTACCTTTGAAGGCGCGGTCGAGTATCTCGGTTACCGGCTGATTGTCGGCAACTACATCAACTACCCGCTTTACATCAACTGTTTGTTTGTTGTAAACGAACAAGTAATCGGTCTGTGACTCTATCTTGGAGAGTAACTCACTTACTTTCAGCGTCGAGCGGGGAATGCTGATTTTTGCACTCTGAGAGTATCCATTCTCACAATAAGCTTGAAATGTTACGAACAGAAGAAGGAATAAAGTGATCTTCATAGTCAGTATTATTTGCTTAGATTCTAAACTTTTTGGGCAAAAAAGCCCTTTCAAAGAAATTTTTCTCATATCTTTGCAACGTGTTAAGTTAATAAATTGATTAAGGTCGATTTTTGACTGTTTCGAATCGGAAAGTATGGGGGTACTTTCCGATTCTCTTTTCAGATAACGGGGGTTATTGACTGTTATTCATAATTCTTATGCTTTTAAGGGTTAGTACTAATCTAAGGTATGTATTTAATGTGAGCTCATTTCTTATTCTATAAAGATGCTGTCTTTTTCGGCACTCATGGAATAAGTGAACGGATGATCTTTCTGAATCACTTTGAGTACGTGTTCCACGCCATCCTGATCCTTGAACTTACCCGTGCAACGATAATTCAGCACTTTCGGATTATTCACGATGATCTTCACCTTATAATATTTTTCCAGTTTGCCGAGCAACAGATTAAAGGGAGTATCATCGAAGCAGTATAGCCCGTCTTTCCAGCGGAGATAATCAAAATCTGTAAACCGTTCCTTTCTGAACTTTCCGTCACGGGAAATAAAAACTTCATTCACTCCCAGACGAGTGAGCGGACGTTCGCCGCCATTTGCGTAGATATCGACAATACCTTCAAGCAAAGTAGTCGTAAATTCATTGCTTCCCCGGTAAGCGCATACATTAAAATGTGTTCCTACCACTCTCACCTGATTCGTCTCCGTGTTTACATTAAATGGTATCTCTTTGTTCTTCGCCACTTCAAAGTAGGCTTCTCCGTCCAACTTCACATCCCTCTCATTACGTCCGAAATCATGGGAATAACTTAATGTGGACTGTGCGTTCAACCATACTCTCGTACCGTCTGCCAAAGTGATCTGCGCCCGTTGACCGGCAGGAACCGCCACTGTTTGCAGATGCGCTGTCTTACCGTAATGGTATTCCTTGAACAGGAATCCGCAACTGATTGCCACTACTATGACAGCAGCTATGCGGGCACTCCACCTTAACATAGGTAAAATGCGAGTGCCCATTGCCGCCTTCTCTCTCTTCCTGTTGGTTTTGGTATCGGTAAAAAGGGCAATATCAAACAGCATACGTTCTTTCTGCAATGCCTTCCGGTTTTCCTCGGACTCGTCCACCCAGTTAAGAATACGCTTTTCTTCCTCAACAGTAGCGTTGCCCTTAAAATATTTATGTAATAACTCTTGGGTCATATGAATTGTCTTTTTCCTGTTAATACTTATAAGAGGCCTTTTTCTCCCCTTCTATATATAAAACAGGCCAACCCTGGACAACCCTAACGAAAAATGCGACTTTTTTTATAAAAGAATAGAAATAAGATAATCTTTCAGTTCGGTACGCAGAATTTTCAGTGCTTTAGTGATATGAAACTCCACGCTTTTAAGAGAAATCCCAAGCTGTTCGGCGATTATTTTATTAGGAGTATTTTGATAACGGCTCAACATAAAAATCTTCCGGCTCTGTTCCGGCATCCGCTTCAAGGCCTTTTGCACAATGTGCTGTATTTCCGCATTGAAAATAGTATCCGGCTCACAATCCTCCAATGTAGAGATACGAAGATCCAGTTCACGCTGCCTGTGCGTGTTTATTTCTTCTTCGGCACGAAGACGGACTTGCAGATGTGCCAGATAGTTCAGCGCCTTATTTTTTATGATCGTCAACAGCAACGCGTGCAAATTAGAATCTTCTTCCCATTTATCTCGGTTTTCCCACAAAGTTATCATAGATTCCATCAATATGTCTTCTGCCTCCTGCTTATCACGGATGTATGAATAGGCGAATGACAAAAACTTCTCCTGATTCTCATGAAAGAATTCAGAAAAAAGTTGAACAGAAGAGATATTACTCGTTTTGTGCATCACGCATTAGCTTTAAAGGTTGGTGTTTTCTTTCTTTTATACAAAAGAACAGAAAGTTTTCCATAAAAGCAAAATTTCAGACAAAAAAATAGTCCGGAAACTTAGTTTTCGGACTATCCTTTGTCATATAAAAGCTATCACTTTTTTACTTTTTCTCCGGTCTTGGCAACAAAACTTTTCTGGAAAGTTTGAATTTACCAGTTTTCGGATCAATATCAATCAATTTTACATCGATTTCGTCACCTTCTTTAATTCCGGCTTCTTCAACAGTTTCAAGACGTTTCCAGTCAATTTCGGAAATATGCAGCAAACCGTCCTTACCCGGCAAGAATTCGATAAACGCACCGTAAGGCATGATAGAACGAACTTTTCCTTTGTACACTTCACCCACTTCAGGAACAGCAACGATTGCTTTAATCATGCGCATTGCATCATCAATACACTTCTTGTTTGTTCCGGAAACTTCGATGCGACCCATACCGTCAATTTCTTCGATAGTAATCACAGCACCTGTTTCTTCCTGCATACCTTGGATAATCTTTCCACCAGGACCGATTACTGCTCCGATGAATTCTTTTGGAATTGTCATCGTTTCGATACGAGGAGCATGTTCTTTCAAGTCAGCACGCGGTTCAGCGATTGTTTCTGTGATTTTATTGAGGATGTGCATACGTCCCTCTTTAGCCTGGTTCAAAGCACGTTCCAGGATTTCGTAGGACAGACCATCTACCTTGATATCCATCTGAGTAGCAGTAATACCGTCTTTTGTTCCGGTTACTTTGAAGTCCATATCTCCGAGGTGGTCCTCGTCACCGAGGATATCAGACAATACAGCATATTTCTCTTCGCCCGGATTCTTAATCAATCCCATGGCGATACCTGATACGGGTTTCTTTATCTTCACACCTGCATCCATCAATGCCAATGTTCCGGCACATACGGTAGCCATAGAAGAAGAACCGTTAGACTCAAGAATATCAGAAACTACACGCACTACATACGGATAATCAGCAGGAATCTGTCCTTTCAAAGCACGCCAAGCCAAGTGACCGTGACCGATTTCACGACGACCTACACCACGCTGTGCTTTCGCTTCACCTGTAGAGAAAGGAGGGAAGTTATAATGTAACAGGAAACGTTCTTTTCCGTGTTCCAGAACATCGTCGATAATCTTCTCGTCGAGTTTGGTACCCAGTGTAACAGAAGTCAGTGACTGAGTCTCACCACGAGTAAAGATAGCAGATCCGTGAGGACCGGGCAAAGGACTGACTTCACACCAGATAGGACGGATTTCGGTAGTCTTACGACCGTCGAGACGCTTACCTTCATCAAGAATAGAACGGCGCATTGCTTCTTTTTCCACATCATGGTAGTAACGGTCAATCAGCGCAGCCTTTTCTTCCAACTCTTCTTCAGAGAACTGAGCCTTGAATTCTTCACGGATAGCCTCGAAAGCTTCAAAACGCTCATGCTTGTTGTTGTTTCCTGAAGCGGCAACGGCATATGCCTTGTCATAACATGCTTCACGAACAGCCTTACGAAGTTCATCATCGTTCACTTCGTGGTTATATTCACGTTTCACTGTTTTGCCGACTTCTTCCGTCAACTCCATCTGAGCCTTGCAATGAATCTTGATAGCTTCGTGAGCTACTTTCATTGCTTCCAGCAATTCAGCTTCGGATACTTCCTGCATTTCACCTTCTACCATCATGATATTTTCATAAGTAGCGGCAACCATAAGATCCATATCAGCTTTTTCCAGTTGTGCAAAAGTAGGATTGATAACGAACTGCCCGTCGATACGTGCTACACGTACTTCAGAAATAGGTCCGTTGAAGGGGATATCTGAAACGGCAAGTGCTGCTGAAGCTGCAAGTCCTGCCAATGCGTCCGGCATATCTACACCATCAGCCGAGAAGAGGATGATGTTTACATATACCTCTGCATGATAATTATCAGGGAATAAAGGACGGAGAGCACGGTCAACGAGACGGCAAGTCAGAATCTCATAATCGGAAGCTCTACCCTCTCTCTTAGTGAAACCACCAGGAAAACGGCCGAATGCCGCAAATTTTTCTTTGTACTCTACCTGTAAAGGCATGAAATCAGTTCCGGGAACTGCATCTTTAGCGGCACAAACAGTAGCTAATAACATGGTATTTCCCATGCGTAGCATTACAGAACCGTCTGCCTGTTTTGCCAACTTTCCCGTCTCGAGCGTGATGGTTCTTCCATCTGCCAACTCGATTGTCTTAACAATTGGGTTAATCATAAAAATTGTTTTATCTATACTTTTTCTTTCAAAATTCCTGCAAAGATATACATTTATCGTTGTAATCGGGTGGAAATGAGGTAAAAAGTTAGTTACGAACTGATTTTTTTTCAAAAATAGGATGAAGAACACAACAAAATGCTTTGACTAATCTCGAAAAGAAGTATATTTGCATCTCGTTAATAACACACACTATATGAAAAAGGTTACTTTTGCAGCGCTCGCCGCACTTACTATTACAGCTTGTAGTTCCGGCCCTGAATTCCAGGTGAACGGGGATGTATCAGGAGCCGACGGTAAAATGCTTTATCTCGAAGCTTCCGGTCTGGAAGGTATTATTCCGCTCGATTCGATAAAACTGAAAGGGGAAGGTACATTCAGCTTCAAGCAACCCCGTCCCGAATCACCCGAATTTTATCGCTTGCGGGTAGACGACAAAGTCATCAACTTTTCTGTAGACTCCATCGAAACAATCCTGATTAAGGCACCGTATGTAGATTTCTCCACTACTTACACTGTGGAAGGTTCGGAAAACAGCAACAAGATAAAAGAATTGACACTGAAACAAATCCGGCTTCAGAAAGAAGTGGACGATTTACTGGCTGCACTGCGCAGCAACAAGATAGGTCACGATGTCTTTGAGGACAGCTTGGCCACACTGCTCAACAACTATAAGGAAGATGTAAAAGTAAACTATATTTTTGCCGCACCCAACACGGCGGCAGCTTACTTTGCTTTATTCCAAAAGCTCAACAATTATCTGATATTCGATCCGTTGAACAATAAAGATGACGTGAAGTGCTTCGCAGCCGTTGCCACGAGCCTCAACAATGCATTCCCCGATGCCGTACGTTCCAAAAATCTTTATAATATTGTAATCAAGGGAATGAAGAATACACGCCAGCCACAAGCGAAAGCACTGGAAATTCCACAGGATAAAATTGTAGAAACCGGAATCATCGATATCGCCCTGCGCGACGTGAAAGGGAATGTACGCAAACTGACCGACCTGAAAGGCAAAGTCGTATTGCTCGACTTTTCCGTTTTCCAGTCGCCCGCCGGAGCACCTCACAACCTGATGCTTCGCGAACTATATAATACATACGCTTCACAAGGACTGGAAATCTACCAGGTATCTCTCGATGCGGACGAACACTACTGGAAAACATCGGCAGACAACCTACCGTGGGTATGTGTACGCGACGGAAACGGAGTATACTCTACGAACGTAGCCGTATATAATGTCCGCCAGGTTCCATCTGTCTTTTTGATAAACCGCAACAACGAATTGAAACTTCGCGGTGAAGATATCAAAGACTTGGAAGCGGCTGTCAAGTCATTGCTCTAAGTTGTTATAATTTAGCATATTTCTTTTAAATATGTTACATAGCATCATTTTTCGCTTGACACGTATCTCTTAAAAGGCTATCTTTGCAAAGAAATAATGAAAAGAGGGTTCCAACATGTGCCATGTTGGAATTCTTTTTTGTTTATATGACCATTTAAAACAATTAAAGGAGGAAAACATCATGGCTTATATGTCAGAAGAAGGTTACAAGAAACTAATGGCGGAACTTAAAGAACTGGAAACAGTGGAACGCCCGAAGATCTCTGCGGCAATAGCCGAAGCCAGAGATAAAGGAGACCTGTCGGAAAATGCAGAATACGATGCAGCCAAAGAGGCGCAAGGTATGTTGGAAATGCGTATCAACAAACTGAAAACAGTGATCGCTGACGCAAAAATCATTGATGAGTCCAAACTCAAAACTGATTCCGTACAGATTTTAAATAAAGTGGAGCTGAAGAATGTAAAGAATGGAATGAAAATGATTTATACCATCGTTTCTGAAAGCGAAGCTAACCTGAAAGAAGGAAAGATTTCCGTCAACACCCCGATTGCACAAGGTCTGCTTGGCAAGAAGGTAGGTGAAATAGCAGAAATTACCGTTCCACAGGGTAAGATTGCATTGGAAGTAGTAAACATATCCATTTAACGTTAAGGCAGGTCTTCGTATAAGACTTGCCTTATTTTATCCCAAAAAGTTATGGCAACAATATTCAGTAGAATCATCGCAGGCGAAATCCCCTGCTACAAGGTGGCGGAAAACGACAAGTTTTTTGCATTTCTCGATATCAACCCGCTGGTAAAGGGACATACGCTGGTGGTGCCCAAACAGGAAGTAGACTACATTTTCGATTTGAGCAATGAAGATCTGGCTGCAATGCATGTATTTGCAAAAAAAGTAGCCCGTGCCATCGAAAAAGCTTTCCCTTGCCGGAAAGTAGGCGAAGCTGTTATCGGACTGGAAGTTCCTCATGCGCACATCCATTTGATTCCTATTCAGAAGGAATCGGATATGTTGTTCTCGAATCCGAAGCTGAAGCTGTCGGATGAAGAATTCAAGTCCATAGCGCAAGCAATCAACTCCTCTCTATAAAACATGATGATGAAATAAACGGGAGCGTTCTGTGAAGGACGCTCTTTTTTTGTTTCACACTGAGGGACTTTTATTCCCCTTGTTCTCGGCAACTTCCACCAAATATACCCCGATGCAAATAAAAATGATAGCAAACGTCTGCATCCAACTGAAACGGTCCTGCCCTAAAATAAGAGAAGCGATGGTTGCCACAATCAGAATCAAATAACCATAAATGGCCACCACTGTTGTCTTCAGATACTTCAGACCGACGGGAAGCAACATATAACTTATGGTAGTCGGGAAAATCAGGACAAACATCAGAACCAGGAAAGGCATCCAGTGAAACGGTACAGAGAACACAGCAGCATCGAAACCTGTAATCAGCGACACGATAATAGCGGATACGGCCGCACCGGAAAATGTGTACCGCAACATAGTTATCGCTCCGATAGCCGTGAGAATACGCTGGCTCAAAATCAGATAGACAGCATAGACTACGGAACTAGCCAGACAAAGCATATTTCCGGTGAAGGCATCGGATGCCAAATCATCACTCTGTTGCGTCAAGATGCAGACCAACGCACCGACCAGTCCGATAGAGATACCGATTATCTTCTTTGCCGTCGCTTTCTCTTTATAAAAGAAGATCATAATAAGAAATACCCAGATAGGTTGAAGGCTGGTGAATATGGAACTGGAGACAGGGGTTGTTTTGCTCAACCCCGCCAAATAAAGAAACATAAAGCCATAAAGTCCCAAAGCCCCTAACAAAAAGAGTAAACATTTGTCCCTGCCCGATGATTTTTCCGGTGGCATGAACCATCCGATTACCCAAAAAGCGACTGCTGCAAATGTGCAACGAAGTGTTGCCCCTGTCAGCGGACTCATCCACAAAGGCAGAAGGAACTTCAAGGCATTCATATTCAAACCGCTAAAAATTTTCGAGACAGCCATGCTCAGATTGGCCTCCAGTTTCTTATTCTTCATTTTTTATTTCAGTTGATCATTAAACAAAAAGGTAGTACGCCGCAGGTAAGCCCAGAAAAAGGTCACTACCGTAATCAGGAGATTAAAGATAAAAGGAAATTCCTGAGACTGGGTGTGGAATATCCACTGGAAAAAATCGACCATAAAAGGATAAAGCAGAATGGCGAGGTAATTCATCATCATTACAAATGCCAATGCCAAAGTTGTCTTTTCCGGCAATGCAACATGGGTGGTCTTATCATAAAGCATGGGCTGGATGACACCATATCCCAAACCGACAAGAATACACCCCGGAACAATCAGCCACTCTATCGGAGCTATCCAAATCAACAATAACCCCAAAGCCATTGCCAACAAGCTATATGCTTTTGTCCGCTCTTTCAATACGCCTGCAATCTTATCCAGCCCAAATCCAGGCGCCATAATCGCCAGAAAGAAAAGCGAAATCATCAGCCCTGAGTTACCACTGGAAAAATGATGTTTCTCCATCAGAAATGGTAAATTGAAAATAACAGCCAGCACAATGTAAGTTGTCACTCCATAAAAAAGCATCAACTGTACCAAGTGTTTGAGATGGATGCCATACTTGCTCTTTCCGGTATCTACGGCAGGCTGTCCCGACGTTGAACCGCCACTATCAACCGTATCCGTCCCCGGCTGGTTCGTCTTTAAATGCCCGACCAGCAGGATAGAAACTAAAGGAAGGAGATAAACCAAAAATGGTAAATGCCAACTGACTTCTGCAAGATAACCGGTCACGGCAGTGGCTATCACCAGTGTGAAATTGGTAATGGCAGAACTTAATCCGAATTGCTTCACACGATAAGTTCCCACAAAATAGCGGGAGACCAATCCGGTAGATAAAGGGATAATAAGTCCGGAACCGATACCAAGCAAAGCGCTTACCACAATCAATTGCCACATTTTATTGGAAATCAGATATAAAATGCCGCTTGCCGCAAAAAGCCAGAGTCCAACCTTCAGGATACGGACATAATCAACTTTTTCCGTCAGTTTACCACCCAATAATATAAAAGGAATAATAAGTAGTGACGGCAGCGAGGTCAACATCTGTATATCCAAATCCGTAGCTTTTGGAAATATCTTCGTCAGATCACCCAATATCGGCGAGACAGCCAGCCCCGGCAGTGAGGTCAATGCCGAAATAGACCAAATGGCAATTAAAGTAATAAGAGGAATTGTTCCTCGTCCAGTCTGTATTTTCATATGCTTATTCGTTAAAAAGTTCAGGTTTGAAGAAAACAATACTCACCATATAAAGTTCAAAGCGTATTATTTACGGTTTTATATTTTATCAACCGGCCTTATGCAGATGAGAAAAAACCTCCCCCTTAATAAACGCCAAATAATGTAAAAGCCGAAAACTTTCAAATCCATCTGCTGTTGTTGTGGGAAATTCGACGGGGAAAATCCCCATCGTCCTAAACCTTTAAAAAAACAAATTAAGTATGGAAGATTTAAATTTCAGAAAAGGTGATGCAAAAACCGATGTATTTGGTTCAGACAGAATGTTACAACCCTCTCCGGTAGAGAAAATCCCTGATGGACCAACGACTCCTGAAGTTGCCTACCAAATGGTTAAAGACGAAACATTCGCCCAGACTCAGCCACGTTTGAATCTGGCTACTTTCGTAACCACCTATATGGATGAATATGCCACCAAACTGATGAACGAAGCCATCAATATCAACTACATTGATGAGACAGAGTATCCGCGTATCGCAGTAATGAATGGCAAATGTATCAACATAGTTGCCAACTTGTGGAACTCTCCTGAAAAAGATACTTGGAAAACCGGAGCATTGGCCATCGGTTCTTCCGAAGCCTGTATGCTGGGTGGTGTAGCTGCC
>OJJH01000092.1_pt1 | contig 47132 bp, 47 predicted proteins | sample 1596251 | NCBI WGS metagenome assembly OJJH01 (sample SAMEA4350153, study PRJEB24818) | metagenome | biome: human; feature: gut; material: faeces | place: Denmark | collected 2013-09
AAAAAACATGATTTTAACAAAAGCAAAATCAGTAATTGCTGGGCCTAGTAATGGGACAGGGGAAGGCGTAGCACACTCTAAACGCTGGTATGTAGCTTTGGTTCGTATGCATCACGAAAAGAAAGTTGCAGAGCGTTTGACAAAAATGGGGATTGAAAATTTTGTTCCGGTTCAACAGGAGGTTCACCAGTGGAGTGACCGTCGTAAAGTTGTTGAATCAGTGCTTCTTCCAATGATGGTGTTTGTACACGCTGATGCAAAAGAACGCAAAGAAGTTCTTTCCTTTTCTACAGTAAGTCGGTATATGATAATGCGTGGTGAGAGCAGTCCGACCGTGATTCCTGATGAGCAGATGGCTCGTTTCCGTTTTATGCTTGATTATTCAGAAGAAGCAATCTGTATGAACAGTGCTCCTTTGGCACGTGGTGAGAAGGTTCGCGTCATCAAAGGTCCTTTGACGGGACTTGTGGGTGAACTTGTTATGGTAGACGGTAGAAGCAAGATCGCCGTCCGGCTTAATATGCTCGGATGTGCCTGTGCTGACATGCCGATAGGTTATGTAGAGCCGGTGAGGCCTTGAATTTAATTTCTGATTGTATCTCTGATACGCAATTTTATTCGTTTATACTACAATGGAAAAGACATTGAAGGGTATAGTACAATATGCCCGTAAAAACTATTTCAGCTATTGGGTAATTTTAGGTATTGATACGGTAATATCTGTATTATGTTCATTGGTAGCTTATGCCGTAATTCATTATATGGCACATGTCCCAATAACCGACTGGATGCTTTGCAAACTTGTTTGTGTATCTTTTGTGTCAAGTATTGCTGGGGCTTTAATATTCCACACTTATCGTAATACAATTCGTTTCTCCCAGGCACGTGAACTTTGGCGTATCATGTGTGCTGTCTTGTTTAAGATTGCCTGTTTAGCAGTAATTTCTTATTGGGTAATTTATGAGACAGAATTACCGGACAATTATAGAATATCCTACCTTTTATTTGATGGTTTATTAACTTTGGTCACACTGACAGTCTTCCGTGTATCACTGATAATTGTCTATGACCTGTTGTTGGATTGGGTGAATAAAAAGAATACGCGCATTCTTATTTATGGTATTGATGAAAAGAGTGTAGCCTTGAAATTTCGTCTCCGTGACAGTGCACATTATAAGGTTGTAGGTTTTTATACCTATGGTAAAGGTAATAGTAGACGTCGCTTGACGGATCTTCCCATTTATTACTTTGAAAATGAATCAGATGTTGAGTATATAATGCGGAAACGGGGAGTTCGCGGTATTTTGTTTGCCCGTTATGAAGATACCCGTCTGGAGGAGAACCGTCTTCTGGAATATTGTAAAAGCAATTCTCTTAAAACTCTGATAGCGCCTACTATCAGTGAGGCTGACTCTGACGGTAACTTCCATCAATGGATTCGTCCTATTAAGATTGAAGATTTGCTGGGACGTGCTGAAATCAATATTAATCTTCGTCAGGTTGCCGAAGAATTTAGAGGAAAAATTGTATTGGTGACAGGTGCGGCGGGTAGTATCGGTAGTGAACTTTGTCGTCAATTGGTACAGATGGGTATTCAGAAACTCATCATGTTTGACTCTGCTGAAACCCCTTTGCATAATGTCCGTCTTGAATTTGAAAAGAATTATCCTACTATAGATTTTATACCTGTGATTGGTGATGTGCGTGTGAAAGAACGTGTACGCATGGTATTTGAAAATTACCATCCTCAAATCGTCTTTCATGCTGCTGCTTACAAACATGTCCCATTGATGGAAGAGAATCCTTGCGAAGCCGTACTGGTGAATGTCACGGGATCCCGTCAGGTTGCTGATATGGCAGTGGAATATGGTGCAGAAAAAATGATCATGGTCTCTACCGATAAGGCAGTTAATCCTACCAATGTGATGGGTTGCTCCAAACGTCTGGCAGAGATATATGTACAGAGTCTGGGATGTGCCATCCGTGAGGGAAAAGTGAAAGGCCATACCAAATTCATCACTACCCGTTTTGGTAATGTATTGGGCAGTAACGGTTCTGTTATCCCCCGTTTTAGGGAACAGATAGAGAATGGAGGACCTGTTACTGTAACTCATCCTGATATCATCCGCTTCTTCATGACTATTCCTGAGGCTTGCCGTTTGGTAATGGAGGCTGCCACAATGGGAGAGGGTAATGAGATTTTTGTCTTTGAGATGGGTAAGGCTGTGAAGATTGTCGACTTGGCTACCCGTATGATTGAACTGGCGGGTTATCGTCCGGGAGAGGATATCAAGATAGAATTCACCGGTTTACGTCCTGGTGAGAAGCTTTATGAAGAAGTGTTGAGTGATAAGGAAAACACGCTTCCGACCGAGAACAAGAAGATTATGATTGCTAAAGTCCGTCGTTATGAATATGCCGATATTCTTGATACGTACACAGAGTTTGAGAGACTTTCCCGTGCGGTTAAGATCATGGATACGGTGAGACTGATGAAGAAAGTGGTACCTGAATTTAAGTCTAAGAACTCCCCGAAATTCGAGGTATTGGATAATGAATAATAAACTTGAAGATTTTATGGATAAAATATTTTGCACTAATATGAGTGCGCAAGGAATGGGTAGAGCAGTAGCTTTCTGTTTGATTATGATATTCCTGTTCGCTTCTTGTCAGTCATACAAGAAGGTGCCTTATCTGCAGGATGCAGAGGTTGTTGAACAGACTGTTCAACAGAAAAATCTGTATGATGCCAAGATAATGCCTAAAGACCTGATTACTATTGTTGTATCGTGTACTAGTCCTGAGTTGGCAGTTCCGTTTAACCTGACGGTAGCTACTCAAAGTAATGTAGCTACCACAAGTACAACCTCTCAACCGATGTTGCAGCAATATCTTGTTGATAACGATGGTAAAATTAATTTTCCTGTTCTAGGTGAATTGAAAGTGGGCGGACTGACAAAGAAAGAAGCCGAACAATTGATTGTGGAAAAGCTGAAACCCTACATCAAGGAAACTCCGATAGTTACTGTCCGTATGGTAAACTACAAGATTTCCGTATTAGGTGAGGTTGCTCGTCCCGGTACGTTCACCATCAGCAATGAGAAAGTGAACCTGTTGGAGGCTTTGGCCATGGCGGGCGACATGACTGTCTGGGGACTTCGTGACAATGTAAGACTGATTCGTGAAGGCGCTGACGGTAAACAGGAAATTATAACCTTAGATATGAACAGTGCGGAAACCATCCTTTCCCCTTATTACTGGTTGCAACAGAATGACATTGTTTATGTGACTCCGAACAAGGTAAAAGCACGTAATTCAGATATCGGTAACAGTACGAGCCTTTGGTTCTCCGCTACTTCCATTTTGGTATCACTGGCAAGTTTATTAGTAACAATTTTCAAATAGTATTATCGTATGATTGAGGGAAGAAACGGGAAACACGTAGAACAATCTGAAGAGCAGGTAAATATTCAGGAAATCTTTTTCCGCTATCTGATTCATTGGCCATGGTTCGTGGTTTCGTTAATTGTCTGTGTTGCTCTTGCATGGGGATATTTGCGTCTAACAACGCCTATATATAATGTTTCCGCCACTGTCTTAATTAAGGATGAGAAGAAAGGCGGTGGGATGAATATGTCTTCCGAACTGGAAAAAATGGGGCTGAATGGTTTTGTCTCTTCATCAAGTAATATAGAGAATGAAATTGAAGTTCTGAGTTCCAGAACATTGGCAAGAGAAGTGGTCAGTTCTTTAGGATTATTTGTGACTTATATGGATAAAGATGAGTTTCCCAAAAGAGAACTGTATCGTACTTCTCCTGTCTTGGTGGGGCTGACTCCGCAAGAAGCTGATAATCTTCCGCAAACAATGGAAGTGAACATGGTTCTACAACCAACAGGTACGATGAATGTACAGATTAAGGTAGGAGAAAAGGAGTATCAGAAACGTTTTGAAAAATTGCCTGCCGTGTTCCCGACCGATGAAGGTACGGTTGCTTTTTTCGCAAATAATGATACCTTGTCACCTATCCGTCCGGAGAGTGTTACGAAAGAACGCCATATCACAGCTTACATCAACAGGCCTTTTTCCGTGGCGAAAGGATACGCAGGCTCTCTGTCAATAACTCCTACCTCGAAGGCGACTTCCGTAGTGACCGTTTCACTTAAAAATTCCAATACCCGGCGTGGCAAGGACTATATAGACAAGCTGCTTGAAATGTATAATATCAATGCCAACAATGACAAGAATGAGGTGGCTCAGAAAACGGCCGAGTTTATTGATGAACGTATTGGTATCATCTCAAAAGAATTGGGCAGTACAGAGCGTGACTTGGAGAATTTTAAGCGTAGTGCGGGGATCACAGATTTGACGAGTGAAGCCCAAATTGCCTTAACTGGTAATGCCGAATACGAGAAGAAGCGTGTGGAGAATCAGACACAGATTAATCTTGTCATGGATCTTCAGAGATACCTACAGGGGGCCGAATATGAAGTGTTGCCTTCGAATATTGGTTTACAGGATGCTGTAGTAGCGGGTGCAATTGACCGGTATAATGAAATGGTGTCTGAACGTAACCGTCTGTTGCGTATATCCACGGAAAGCAATCCGGCAATTGTAAATCTTAATGCCAGTATCCGTGCGATGCGTGGTAACATACAGACCACTTTGGATGCGACGCTGAAAGGTCTGGAGATTACTAGAGCGGATTTGGCCCGTGAGGCAAGCCGTTATTCCCGTCGTATCAGTGACGCACCCACTCAGGAACGTCAGTTTGTGAGTATTGCCCGCCAGCAGGAAATCAAGTCTGGCTTGTACTTGATGCTGCTTCAGAAGCGTGAGGAGAATGCCATTGTCTTGGCTGCTATAGCCAATAACGCCAAGATTATTGACGAGGCACAGGCAGATGGTACTCCGATTTCCCCGAAACGGACGATGATTTATTTGGCTGCTCTGGTATTCGGAATAGGTATTCCGGTAGGTATCATTTATCTGATTGGTTTGACCAAGTTCAAGATAGAAGGTCGTGCAGATGCTGAAAAACTGACTTCGCTCCCTGTTATCGGTGATATTCCGTTGGCAGATGAAAAGACTGGTTCTATTGCTGTATTTGAGAACCAGAATAATCTTATGAGCGAGACTTTCCGTAGTGTTCGTACCAATCTTCAGTTCATGCTTGAAAATGGTAAGAATGTAATTCTGGTGACTTCTACTATTAGTGGTGAAGGGAAGTCTTTTATATCCGCTAATTTGGCTATCAGCCTTTCCTTATTAGGGAAGAAGGTTGTGATTGCTGGGCTTGATATCCGTAAACCGGGCTTGAACAAGGTCTTCAATATACCTAAGAAAGAGCATGGTATTACCCAGTTTCTGACTAATCCTACTATAGATCTGATGGATTTGGTACAAGCTTCTGATATAAACAAGAACTTATATATTCTTCCTGGTGGAACTGTTCCTCCTAATCCAACAGAGTTATTGGCTCGTGACGGGTTGGAGAAGGCTGTTGAAACACTGAAGAAGAATTTTGACTATGTAATACTGGATACTGCTCCTGTAGGTATGGTGACAGATACTTTACTCATAGGACGTGTGGCGGACTTATCTGTTTATGTATGCCGTGCTGATTACACCCGTAAGGCTGAGTTCATTTTGATTAACGAACTTGCCGACAATAACAAACTGCCTAATCTCTGTATTGCTATTAATGGTTTGGATCTTCAGAAGAAGAAATATGGTTATTATTATGGCTATGGCAAATACGGTAAGTACTATGGTTATGGAAAACGTTATGGATACGGCTACGGGTATGGAGAGAATAAGGTAAAAAGACAATACTAATTAATTAAAAGTAAGCGTCCAATTTTGCCATATAGCCTACCCGCTAATAAAATCAGACCTTTGTGTTTGTAAAATCAAAAAGCAAAGTTTATGCTCTCCTTGTGGTAGCCATGATTTTGGAAAAAGGGCATGACGATTATAAACGAATGGTTGGCACTCTATTGCCAAAGATAACGTCATTGGCGGAGAGAATAAAAGTCCGCAATACGCAGCTGGATTATTTCAATAGATTCTTCAGTGAAATTGTTAAAGGACGTACGGATTATGAATATTTATTGCCTTTGACAATCGGACTGAATTAATAACGAATATAAAAATCAATATCATTTTTGACGTTATTTGTTAGGGAACCACTGTCTTGTAGCGGCTTTCCTTGGGCTACATGTCAAAATTGAACGTTAACAATACAATCATGTCTGAAGAAAGAAAAAACATCTATTTGTGCCTTGCGTCAATGAGTCCCAGTGGCGCAGAACAGAAGTATGTTCAAGAGGCTTTTGACACCAATTGGGTAGTTCCCATGGGACCAAATGTCAATGCTTTTGAGCAGGATTTGTCTAACTTCGCTAACAGCAATAGCGACGGAAGCCGACTCGACCGCACCGTTGTATGTCTTAGTTCGGGCACTTCCGCAGTCCACCTTGCACTTATCGGCTGTGGCGTACAGGCAGGTGATGAAGTCCTCGTACAGAGCTTTACTTTCTGTGCATCATCTCACCCAATCACCTATCTTGGTGCAAAGCCCGTATTCGTAGGTTCTGAGCCTACGACTTGGAATATGGATCCCGTGCTACTCGAAAAAGCCATCATTGACCGCAAGGAGAAGACCGGTAAGTACCCTAAAGCTATCGTTCCTGTTGCCCTCTATGGCATGCCATACGACTGCGAGAAAATTATGGCTATTGCCGACAGGTATGGTATTCCTGTTGTTGAAGATGTTGCCGAAGGTATGGGCTCACGCTTCAATGGTCAGGTACTTGGCACTTTCGGTAAGTGTGGCGTACTCTCCTTCAATGGTAATAAGATGATCACTACTTCTGGCGGTGGTGCTTTGATTTGTCGTTCAAAGGAAGAAGCCAACGAAGTGATGTGGTATGCGACTCAAGCTCGTGATGCCTATCCTTACTATCAGCACACCGCCATCGGTTATAACTACCGCATGAGTAATGTCTGTGCAGGCATCGGTCGCGGACAGATGACTGTCCTTGATGACCATATCGCTCACCATAAGCACGTGCAGTCGCTCTATGAAGAACTCTTGAAGGATCTACCTGGTGTATATATCCACAAGCAACCAGAAGATCCTCGTTATGATGCTAACTTCTGGCTCTGTGCCGCCACCATCGACAAGGAGGTTCACGTCAAGGGACAGGAAAATGCCTACAAGGAAGTCATCACCTCTGCCGTAGGTGGTGCTGCAGGTGTAATCCATGCCGTAGATTCTGCTACTACCGATTGCCAACCAAACGAAAACGTAGAAGCCCTCCGTGTCTTCATGCTCGACAAAAAGGTTGAGTGCCGTCCCGTATGGAAGCCTATGCACAAACAGCCAGTTTACGAAGGCGCTCCTGTTTATACCAATGAAGTGGAAACCGAAATCTTTAAGGTAGGTTTCTGTCTACCTGCTGGTCCATACGTAACAGACGATGATGTGAAGTATATCGTAGAGTGTATCAAGGAAGCTATCGCATAACAATATTCAAGCAGGCAATAAGGCGTGATACCGCCTGATCGAATCTGTGCCTGTTTACAACATTCTTAGTCTTTTAGCTCCCTATGTCTCTTAGACTTATATTCATTGAAACAAGAAAATATGCGAAACCTACATATTATCATGCCCATGGCTGGCGAGGGAAGCCGCTTCAAAAAAGAAGGCTGGATAACCCCCAAGCCACTCATCGAACTCAACGGTATGCCTCTCTTCAAGCACGCTATCAGTAGTGTCTCTGCCAAAGGTATCAACCTCAAGTACTCCTTCATTGTGCGTCAAGAGCATATCGATGAATACAAGATTGACGAAGGCATCAAGTCTTTCCAGCCCGATGCCAACATCTTTTCGGTGCTCAAGACTACCTTAGGTGCAGTAGAGACCTGCCTTATGGCCGAATCAGCCATTGCCGATGACGATGCCGTAATAGTGATGGATTGCGACCTCGAGTTCCGAAGTGTCCGCTTCGTCGAGATCATAAAGGAGATCCTCTCTCAGCCTATGGAGGAAGCTAACGGGGGTGCTTTAGTGTCATTCGAAAGCAACGAGCCTCGCTACTCCTATGCAGCTTTGGGTGAAGACGGTTTCGTAACTCGTACTGCCGAGAAGGAAGTCATCAGCAATCATGCTCTTTGTGGAGCCTATTTCTTCTCCACCGGCAGGCGCTTCAAGCAGATTGCCCACCAACTCCTTGACGAACCCGAGTTCAAGAAACCTGAGTATTACGTCTCACTCCTCTACAACTACCTCCTTGCCGATGGCGAGAAAGTTCGTCTTGCATCAATGGAGGAATACTACTCATACGGAACTCCTGAGGAGTTGAAGCGATATCTTTAAACGAAAACTAAAACTGTGGGGTTGGAAACGAAAAATCAAAGTCCAAATCCGTGCTCGTTTAGTTATCGTTATAGTTAAAAAATACTTTTTGTTTTAGTTATAGTTTCAGTTGAATAAGGAAATCGCCTTATGGCGGCTTTCCTTGGACTATATGTCAAAATAGGATGCTAACTTGGAGTCTTTCCCTTAAATGGTTGCCCTTGAAACAGTCGGAGGTCTCAAAATCTTTACTCAAAATTTCCCAAAAAAATCAAACTAAGTTTTCGTACGCAGTTATGATAAAAGCAATAATCACCGATTTTGACGGCACGCTCGTTGATACCTTCGAGGCCAATCTTCGTGCCTATCAGGAGGCTTTCCATCAGGTGGGCATCACACTCATGGCAGAGAAATATCGTGAGTGCTTCGGCTACCGTTTCGACCGCTTCATGCAGGCTATGGCAGTAACCGATGAGATAGTTGCCAACCAGATCAACGATCTGAAGAGAGAGGCATACCCCAAGCACTTCAGTCACCTTATTCCAAACACAAAACTCATTGAGCTCATTGCCACCTTCCATCAGATGGGAGCCAAGACCGCAATTGCCTCTACAGCTCGCAAGGAGAACCTTATGAATGCTGTCAACTACCTAGGTATTGCTCATCACTTCAACCTCATCTATGCCGGAGGCGATGTCAAGCAAGGCAAACCCTCACCAGAGATATATCTCAAAGCAATGGATACTCTTGAAGTAAAGCCCGAGGAGGTTCTCATTTTCGAGGACTCACCTGTAGGTTTCCAGGCAGCCAAAGCCAGTGGTGCTAAGTATATTCCCGTCACCTCCGACTGGTTTACTGAATAAGAAATGTAAAAGTTATAATTATGGAAATTGAAGTTAGAGGTCATTCCGGCTGTCAGATTGATGTGGTCAATGAAGACGGAGGAATCTACGTTTATAAATCGACAGCAGATCCCAAGTATCTGCAGCGTCTTGCATTGCAAGCCAAAAAGCAGATGGCTGCTGCAGGTGTGGAGTACCAGCACATCCGTGTGCCTAAAGTGTACGAGTTGCAGGAGAATGCCGACACCACCATCATCAAGATGCAGTATGTCTATTCCAAGAACTTCATAGAGTTCTTTGAACAGGCAGGCTTTGAGCAGGTCGATTACCTCATTGGCGCTTTGGAGTACTTCGTAGAGCACGAAATCTCCAAGTGCGAACTCCGGAAGGTCTCTTCCGCCATCTTCCAGGAGAAGTTTGCGGACATCAGAGCTAAAGTGGAATCCAATCCACTTTACAACGAAAACCAAAACGGCTTGAACCGATTGAACCCTGCAATAGCAGATCTCATGACTCGTAGCCAAACCGTCTTCGACAATCTCAAGGAGATGACTATCCCTGTGGGCGTATGCCATGGAGATCTCACCTTCAGCAACATCCTCTTCAACGGTAACAACTACTACCTCATCGACTTCCTTGACTCCTTCATTGAGACTCCTCTTCAGGACATCGTCAAGATACGTCAGGACACTGCCTACCGCTGGTCACAACTCATGTACACCAAGAAGTATGATGCTGTCCGCCTCCGTATCGTGTGTGACAAGATAGACCGAGAGATCGACCAGTACTTTACCCGCAAGTACCAATGGTACACCGACAACTATCGCGTCATGCAGCTCATGAACATTCTCCGTATTCTGCCGTATGCACACGAGGAGAAGGTCATCTCGTATTTGGTTCAAGTACTCAATGACCTTCTCTCGAGCGTTGAAGGAGAAACGAGAAATGAGAAAGGATGTGAAGGTAACGAGAATAGAGAAATGAAAAACGAGAAATGTACCAACGACAACCCTTCTCCAGAACGAACGCTTATCATGCCGATAGCGGCAGATAAGAGTGAGTACAAAACCCGTCTCCCTCGCGTCTTCCTCATTGCCGAAGATGGCGTTATGCATTGCATACGAGCCCTCAAGAGTCTCAACCTCTCACGATACGATCACATCTACATCACTATCCTCCGTCATCTTGATGAGAAATATGCTCTTTCCGAACGCCTCATCCTCCAGTTTCGTATCAATGGCATCACCAATGCCGAGATTGTAGTCCTCGATCAGCCTACCACCTCACAACCCGATACCATCTACCAGACAATTCTCCAGAAGAATATCCATGGCAGCATCTTCGTCAAGGATGCCGATTGTAGCTTCTGTGGTGAGGATACCATCGGCAATGCCATCGCCATCCATCCACTTGAAGAACTCGATTGGGTTAACCCTAAGAACAAGAGCTATGTGAGCATTGATGATATGTATTACATCACCAACATCATTGAGAAACGCATTGTATTCCACTTCTTCACAGCCGGAGGCTATAGTTTTGAGAGTGCCGATACCTATTGCCGCTACTACGAGCAGTTCCAGCAGCAACCAGGTCTCTACCTCTCTCACATCATCTACTCCATGCTCCTCGACAAACACACCTTCCGTCCCGTTTTGACCAAGGAGTATGAGGACTTCGAGTTTAAGTTTGAGAAGAAGTAATCTGTTTTACTTTTTGTGCGAAATTTTATCTTTATTTACAAATAATGGCAGATAGTATTTCGGATAACAAACGAATAGCCAAAAATACGCTTGCATTGTACTTCCGTACTTTCATTACGATGATAGTGGGATTGTACACAAGCCGTATTATGCTACAAGCGCTTGGTATTGACGACTACGGTATAAACAATGTTGTAGGTGGCATTGTTGCAATGAGTTCCTTTTTGACAGGAGCTGTTTCATCTGCTATCGCGCGATTTATCACGTATGCTCTTGGTGATGGTGACAAACACCGTATGAAAGTTGTTTTTTCTACAAGTGTCAATGTGATGATAGTTATGTCAATTGTTGCAGTCATCGCACTTGAGATTCTTGGAGTGTGGTTCCTTAACTCACAAGCGGATATCCCTGATAGTCGAATGATTGCAGCAAACTGGGTGCTGCAATTTTCAATCATTACGCTTGTGCTAAATCTCATCAGTACACCTTATAATGCTACCATTGTAGCACACGAGCACATGTCTATTTATGCCTATGTGAGTATTGTTGAGGTAGTACTGAAATTGGGTGTATGCTTCGCGATCATGGCTTTTGGTGGCGACCGCTTGATTCTGTTTGCTATACTGACTGCTGCCATTGCTTTGGGCATTCGATTGTTTTATTCATGGTATTGCCAACGCAATTTCGAAGAAGCAAGATACAGTCATGAGCTGTTTGACAAGTCCTTCCTAAAGGAAATGACTCAGTTTACAGGGTGGTATATGGTAGGAAATGCTGTGTGGGTATTTAACACACAGGGCGTTAATATGCTTATCAATGTGTTCTTTGGTGTTGTACTGAATGCGACCCGAGGAGTTGCTGTAACCGTCACTGGTGCTATCAATACATTCGTAAACAACTTCACTGTAGCATTTGTCCCGCAAATTACCAAGAGTTATGCTTCGGGAGATAAAGATCGTTTGCTTTTCCTAATGTTTCAAGGTACCAAGATAACGTGGTATCTCTTGTTTATAATGATCATCCCTGTTTTTTGGGAAGCAGAAACTTTGCTAAAACTTTGGCTTGGTAACCCTCCAGAGTATTCTGATTTATTCCTTCGTTTTGCTTTGTTTGAAAGTTGGTCAATGGTCGCAAGTTTTGCACTTCACAACACGATATTGGCAACAGGAAAATTGAAGAAAGTACAGTTACAAATTGCGCTTTATACAGCTTTGATTTTCCCGATTACATGGTTGTGTTTCTTGGCAGGAGCTCCAGCGTGGTCTTCATGCATCGTTTTTGTACTTCTGAACACCACATCAAAAGCATTCACTCTTTACGAACTAAAACGCCTTGTTGATTTTCCTGTAAGGAGCTTTATGAGCCAATGCGTTCTGCGATGTACGGCTGTTACTGCACTGGCATTCGCACTACCGGGAGTTCTTGTGTTTCTGATGCCGCAAACCACTTTACGTTTCTTTATTGTGGTTTCTGTGTCGATATTATGGACGCTGATATGTGCATATAGACTTGGATTAAACAGTTTCGAGAGATTAGCTGTTCGTTCAGTAATAAATAAGGCGCTGAATAGGTTTGTAAATAAAAAATAATATATAATGAAAAAAATAGAATTAATCAAAGCTTATGTAGAGGGCGACACTATCCATTACCAAGTCCGCGAAGATGCAGGTCTTGGATTGCTGAAAAAGGAGGTTGTTGACCTGTTCATCCGCTACCATGGTGATAGAAATTATGACTGTGACCTATCCAAGGATCCATATTCAATATTGCTTACGCCTATATCTCTATATATGTTGCCAATAACATATTTCTTCAATGACGTAGAATTGGTAATACCTGAGATGGACAAGGTTCTTTACGAACAACTGCCCATCATATATGAAGCTTATTCTAAGATTTATGGTCCATTCAAGAAAGATTGGAGGGGCAAAGTAACTGTACGGAAAGTTGTAGAGAATACACCTGTTGAGAATGCTAAGTATGACAAAGTTGTATTCTTCTCGGGAGGTGTAGATGCTTGTCATGCTGGTATAAATAATCCAGGCAAGAAATCTCTTCTGGTAAGTATTCCAGATATTGAGCGTGATGCGGTTAGCGAAGGGCCTTTGCGTGAAGAAAAGTACTCTTTAGTCAAAAATTTCGCTAAAGTAGTAGATAGTGACTGGCTCTTGATTTCAAATAATTTCAACACTGCGCTTTTCAATGAAAAAGTAATATATAATTGTTTGAGTTTTGAGGTAGGCCTTTGTAGTGATGCTTACAAATATGACGGATGGGGTGGCATAAGGTATTTGGCTAATATGTGTTGTGTGGCACCTGTCGCATATTTAACAAGCATAAAGTCGCTCGTGATGGGTTCCACATTTGAACAGATTGAGGATAAATTGCTGAATAATTATGATGGAGCAAGTCCGGAGTTATCTGATACTATAAGATTCTGTGATACTACTTTTGCGGAACAGGATGCTCTCACTGTTCGTCGCACCCAAAAAGTCCTCAATATTATTAATTGGTGTAAGTCGAAAAATACAACTACGAAAATGTGGGTTTGCTTCTCTAATGATTCTGTTCAATGCGGTTTCTGCGTAAAGTGTTTACGTACCCAGTTGAATATCTTGTGTGCAGGCGAAAATCCTAAAGAGTGGGGCTTTGAAAATTTCTCAGAGAAAAAGTTTTCTCAGTATGTTAAGGCTTACAAATATAATGAAAGCAACCCTTGTTGGATATGGGATAATATCGATACAATCCAGAATGACAGAACTTACCCATATTGCGATGAACTCTTGCATTGGTTGAAGTCTATTGGTTATAAAGAGTATCACCAGCGTGCAGTAGAAAAGGCGAGACCTACTTTGATGAAGAGATTGCTGGCTTTCGACCAGTATTCTCACTATCTCAAGGTGATTTGGCTCAAAACAGGAAGAAAGTAATATGAGTGTCATAAGCAAATTAAAGAGTGCCGTAAAGGGCATTTTGAGAAGTGTTCAACCAAGAACAGCCGTTCAGGCTAATATATCACAATTAGCTCTGAATGAATTGCTCAAGGATCGTTGTGCATTGATTACGGGCGGAACCAGCGGTATCGGCTTTGCTATTGCAGAGGCGTATCTCAAAGCTGGTGCTAAAGTCATTGTTACAGGACGCTCAGAGAGTAAACTAAAAAAAGCCGTTGATGATTTGGAGGGTTATGGTGAATGCTGTGGTGTGGTTATGGACATAACGAAGACAGAAACATTACAGGATGACTTCAATACTGCTGTTTCAAAATATGGGAAGATAGATATTCTTGTCAACAATGCCGGAGTTTCAGGCGCATTAATCTCAAATGCAACTCCAGAGGCATTTGATGCTGTAATAGATACTAATCTGAAGGGCGTATTCTTCCTTTCTCAGATTGTAGGTAAATATATGGTAAAGAATGGTATTCACGGTAACATTCTGAATATTTCTTCAGCATCAAGTATTAGACCTGCGGCATGTGCTTATACTATCTCAAAATGGGGCATCCGCGGATTTACTATGGGACTTGCACGTACCTTGTTACCATACGGTATTGTTGTTAATGCATTGGCTCCTGGCCCTACAGCAACCCCATTACTCAAAAAGGATGCCGATGCAGATGATATCTCGTTACTTAGAACTCCTGCTGGTAGATACGCATTGCCTTGCGAAATTGCAAATATGGCGGTCATTCTTGTGAGTGGCATGGCACGATTGGTAGTTGGCGATACTGTATTCATGACCGGTGGCGCTGGTAACATAAATAATGGTGACATCGATTATACTATCTAATATGAAGAAATCAATAGATTTATTGTTACGCAAACTAGAAGAGAAACATATTTCAAAACATATTGTTTGCCCTTCTGCAAGTTTTGCGATTAAGGATTTAACCGACAGCGTTGAAAACGCTGTCGAGATATTAGACGAACGATCAGCTGGATATATAGCAACAGGTATGTGCGAGGAGATGGATGAACCTGTTGTGGTATGGTGTGCTGATAACGATGCTTATAGAAATCTCACATCAGCACTTACTGAAGCCTATTACCGTAAGTTGCCGATACTTGTTATTGCTGTTGCTTGTGTTTCTATTATCAATCAATCCATAAATCCGTATGACACTATCCGATATTACGCCAACAATTCTACTGTTGGCAGTAAGGGGGTAGAGGCAGATGTTGAAACAGCTATTGATTATCTGTTTGCAGACGTAAAAGGACCAGTCTTTCTGTCATTAGGTTCAAATTCCGTTAATACAAACAGTACCCTTATCGAAGAACCTGTGAATATGATTGATGCTACCGCAATCACTGCTGTTATCCCATCCGATACGTGCTTGCATCTTGGATACAACATAGCCTGTGAATGTGGTCATTTTATAGAATCTATTTCCAGAAAGGGGCATTGTACCAAGGATGGCAATCTCTCGATGTTGATAGGTTCCTCTGTAGTAGCTAAAGATCAGTTGCACATAGGCATCTTTACGAGTGATGAGGTAGCATACGACTTGAATATGTTAGGAAACAGGCATGTGGGAAACAATCTTATAGTCTTTTCCGTAGTGTCTGGTGGTCAGTCATCAGCAATAAACAATTTCGCTAATAGAATGGCTTGGGAATGCAGGCGTGTATCTATCTCGGAGATGGAATCACTTAAAGGATGTCTTGTTACAAGTGAAAAACCTCAATATATAGAAGTAGAATTATGAGTCAGATAGAAAAACAATATGATGATCTTAGATATAAGACAGGCTGTTTCTACACAAACGAACGCAACAAGCAAATCATCATATTCCTCCTGAAAAAATATGGCATAAAGAGGGTTGTTGTCTCTCCTGGAGCTACCAATTTTGCGCTTGTTGGCAGTATGCAGCACGATTCATTTTTCGAAATGTATTCTTGTGTTGACGAGCGTGCAGCTGCTTATATGGCAATTGGTATGGCAGAGAAGAGCAATGAACCTGTAGTCCTTTCTTGTACGGGTGCAACTGCCTCAAGAAACTATATGGCAGCATTGACTTATGCTTTCAAGCGTAATATACCTATATTGGTCATAACTTCAAGTCTCTCGTTGGCTTCAGTAGGACATCTGAAAGCTCAGGTTACAGACAGAGAGCACTCACCGGTGGATATGATCTTAAAGTCATATCAGTTTGATAACATTAAGGATGCAGAGGATGATTGGAAGGTTAATGTGAAAACTAATGAAGCTATCACACAACTTTTGCTCAATAGGAAACCTGTTCTCATCAATGTGTGCACTACATATAGTTTGAATTTTGCAGTAAGGGAATTATCTGGTGTCAAGTATATACCTACTTACTCGTTAAGTTCAGAGTTACCTTCCATGCCCAACACCAATATCTGCGTGTTTATTGGATCGCATAAAAGATTTTCGGCTGAGCAGACAGCAGCTTTGGAAAAGTTCTGTGAGTGTCATAATGCCGTTGTTATGGCTGATCATACAAGTGGGTATTATGGTAGATATAGAGTGAATATGGCCTTGCCATTTAGTCAGGAACTTTACTTTTCCAAAAATCGCGAAGTGGGGCTTCTTATTCATTTTGGTGAGATTTCTGGCGATTATTACACCTTTGGCGGTCTTCAGCCGAAGATGGTATGGCGTGTAAATACAGATGGCGTATATTCTGATTTCTTCAAGAAACTGACGGCTGTCTTCAAAATGCAAGAAGCAGATTTCTTTAACCACTATAATAATGGATGTACGTCGGGGCATTCCTACTATGAATCTTGCTTGAAAGAGCGTGAGATGTTTTTCCAAAAGAGACTAGACATTCCATTTGGTAATATCTGGATAGCAAGTCAGTTGCATGACAAACTTCCGAAGGGTTCACAGCTCCACCTTGGTATTTTGAATTCATTGCGTTCATGGGATTTCTTTGATTTGCCGGAAGGTGTTGAAGGCAATTCCAATGTAGGCGGATTTGGTATAGACGGTTGTGTTTCTTCCTTGGTAGGAGCCGCTATGATGTCGCCTGATAAGATATTTTATGGCGTTGTTGGAGATTTGACATTCTACTATGATGCAAATATTTTACTCAATAAACATTTACCAAAGAACTTCAGATTAATCGTAGTCAACAACGGAAGAGGTATTGAATTCAGAAATTATTGCCATCCAGCATCAATGGCGTTCGGTAAATCTGTTGACTCTTTTGTAGCTGCAGCTGGTCATTTTGGCAATCAACAGAATAGTGCTATCGTTGATCTTTGCAAAGAAGCCGATATTGATTATCACGCTATATTTTCAAAAGAAGATTTTTCCGGTATTATTGGAAAACTCGTTTCTCCGCAGAATGATAAAGCGATGGTGGTGGAATGCTTTACAAGTGCTGAGGACGAAAGTAACGCTCTTCGTCAATGCAGGCAATGTGTTCAGGATCCCTACTGGCGTATTCGTAAGGTTAAGAGAGTGATAGGTAGAATTAAAAATAGATTAGGATTATGAAGTTAGGCATACTTACATTCCATTGTGCACATAATTACGGAGCATTGCTGCAATGTTATGCACTTCAGGAATATCTCAAGTCATTAGGCCATGATGTCTCAGTCATTAACTATCGCCCATGGTACTTGGTATCTGGTTATCTGCGAAGCTCACTCCATTACTGGATTTCGCGCACTCCTAAATATATTTTTAGCAAATTCCTCTCCGAGCTAAAGGTACACAAGGCACGAGCACGCAGATTCGACAAGTTTGATGACTTTATCAATAAGAAATTCCATCTTGCTCCTTATAGCAAGGATATGGATTTCAGCGAATATGATGCTATCTTTATCGGTAGTGACCAAGTGTGGGATAAGGCTATCTGTGGAGGCACTTTTGATCCAGTATATTTGGGTGAGAAAGCTGTTTGTTGTATCATTTCTTATGCTGCAAGCAACAAAATGTCTTCATTGACAGATGAGGATAAAGCTTATTTTAAATCCAGGCTGGAACGATTTACAGCCATTGGTGTTCGAGAGAAAAGATTGCAGGAACTGCTCCAGCCGCTCACAAACAAAGAGGTTGTACATACTGTTGATCCTACATTGCTGGCAGGCCCCTTACTAACGGATGGTATTGAGGACGAACGTCTTGTGAAGGATAAATATGTTTTGGTTTATGAGGTGGTAGAGCATTCCGAGGTTATTCGTACTGCAAGAGAGTACGCAAAGTCCCATGGCTACAAGGTTGTCTTGTTGAGTGCATACTTAATGACAACGGAGCTGGACATTAGAGATCAGGAGGCTTTACCTTCGGATTTTGTAAACTATATCCGACATGCCGAATGTGTTTTTACTACTTCGTTTCATGGTACAGCATTATCTATCATTCTAAAGAGGAAATTTTACAGTTTCCGTCAGCATACCAATTCGGATATAAGAATAGAATCTTTGCTGAATGTAGTAGGAATTCAAAATCGTTTTATCGATATGGGTGCGCCTATTGATAATACGGATGTTGATTACACAAATGCTTATCAAAACTTGAATAGGAGTGTTGATAGTTCGAGATTGTTTATTGAGAATGCTTTAGCAAAAGTGAGATCATGAATACAACAAACTTGCAGTTTACACGTGATTATACGCAGATCATAAAGGGCTTTGCCATAGTGTTTATGATAGTGCTACATTGCTTTGGTGGTAGTGGCTGGTATGATGCAGATCTGCCAATGAATCACAATGAGTTCTTGATGGCGTTCATGCCTTCATTGAAAATTTGTGTAGGTATTTTTACTTTCATGGTGGGTTACGGTTACGCTTTCTCCAAGACAAAGGATTTCTCCTACAGTTGGCATCACATTAAAGCACTCCTTATTCCATATTGGATTATACTGTTTAGCTTTACTGTTCCGTTCTGTCTAAACTTAATAGGGGGGGTAAAAATTTGATTAACAATGCGTTTGGATTCCAAAGTAATCTTAGTTGGGTGAACTGGTTTATCCATTTTTACATCTGGTCAATGATTATTATGCCCTTTGTAGGAAAGATGATAAATAAAAAGCCATATCTTTTTGGAAGTATAGTAATAGTAACTGCTTTTGCAGGAGAAGTTGCTTTACATCAGTTAGTGCCTACATATAAGGATAATTGTTATCTACAGGCACTATTCAACTGCCTTGCACAGACGCCAACCATGATACTCGGTTATGTATTTGCACGTATACGACTCTTCCAAAAGGTCCCAATTGTGGATTTGAGGGGTACAGGGTCTAAGGTGCTTGTTGCTCTGGATATAGTGATAATAATGTTTGTCATTCTCTTTATCCGCTCAAAGATAGGTGTCATAGTTGGTTTCAATCTCGATTTCTTCTATGCTCCTCTGATGATAGCCTGCATTCTCTATCTTTTCAATCAGTTTCAGATGCCGAAGCTCAGCAAGGTTATGATTTCGTTAGGTAACAATTCCGTGTATATGTGGTTCTTCCACGGATTGTTCTTCACAGCTGCCGTCCGTTCGGTTTATCAGCCCTTCATTATGGTCAGCACTAACCTTTGGATCATCTCCCTTTGGACAATAGTACTCACCTACATCTGTTCGGTAGTGATCAAGAAGGTTGTGGAGTATTAATATAGATTTTAGTTGATATTTTATAAATATAAGTTGTTGTTTCGTTGGCATTATCGTTGAAAATATGAACAACCCATTAGTTTCAATTCTTCTGCCAGTCTATAACACTTCGGCATACTTGCCCCAGTGTTTGGATTCTGTGCTTGCACAGACCTATGAGAACCTGCAGGTGGTTCTTGTGGATGACGGCAGTAAGGACAACTCATTAGAAATATGCCAGCAGTATGCCGCAAAAGACTCCCGTATAGAGGTTTATCATCAGGAGAACCAGGGGGTGGCAACTGCTCGCAATGCATTGCTGTCCAAGATCAAGGGCGACTACTTTTTCTTTGTAGATTCCGATGACTGGATAGAGTTGGATATGATTGAGTTCCTTCTTACTAGAGCTGAGAAAGAAAGAGCCGATATAGTGACCTGTGACATCGTTATTAATGATTCAAAGGTAAGTTCGGACTATTTTTCAAAGATATATAGCAAAGATGAGGCAGTTGAGCGCTTTCTCTACCATTTGGAGTTTCGAGGTTCATTGTGCAATAAACTTATGAAAATTACATTGTTATGCAATGGCCCAAAGTTCTTGAAGGATATCAGTTATGGAGAAGATGCTCTCTTCTGTTGGGAACTGCTAAAGGAGGCAAAGAAAGTCGTTTATACCGACCGGCAGTTCTATCATTACAGAATGTTAATGGATAGTTTGACCCATTGTGCCTTTGGTCCTAAGAAGTTAAGTGGTCACAAAGTATGGTCTATATTATGCGATGAGACTGCACGTCTCTATCCTCAGTATTTAGATGTGGCACGTGCTCGTTTCTGTGTAGAGACAACTCTTCTCCTTCGTGATGCTGCCCATTGTGGCTATCAAAAGATGGACAATGTGAAGATGCTGCAAGCCACCATCAAAATGCATTGGCATTGCTTGAACGAAGTTAGCATCACCTCACTTAAAATGAAAATATACGCCTACCTCGCTAGCAAAAGTTATTGGTTGGCAAGGAAAATATAGAAATCATAAAACTAATAATATGGGAAAGATAAGCATGATATTATGGTTGCCTCTCTCTTGGCTCCTATGGATAATGTATTTTATATGTAAAGATCAGAAGAAACTTCTAATGGATTTGGATCGCTTTCGCAAAGTACATTATGGACTAGAAGGTGATTCTCTTGGATTCTGGAAGGTGTATCAAGAGTTTATTGGTTTTGCTGAATTTAGAAGCGTGTTTTGGTTTCGTTGTGGTCGTTACAGTAAATTGGTTAGCTGGTTGTTCCCCAAACCTGAGTTACAACTAAGTTTTGATTGTCGTTCAGAAAACGTTGGGGGGGGGATTTTTATTCAACATGGTTATTGTACGGATATTAGTGTACGCTCCATTGGCGAGAATTGTTGGATTAATCAGCGAGTTACGTTTGGCTACCAAGGCGCTTATTGTCCAATAGTAGGTAATAATGTCAAGGTAGGTGTAGGTGCATTAATCATTGGTGATGTAACTATTGGAGATAATGTTAACATTGGTGCTGGTGCGGTAGTAGTAAAGGATGTTCCTTCAAATACAACCGTTGTCGGTCAGCCTGCAAGATATATTAGTAGAAACAGATAAAAAAAATAATATGCAAAGAATAGTATTTGTAAATCTTCATGGTAATGAGATGCTCGTCAAAACTATGAATAAGTATGTGTTTAAGCAGTCGGTTGCTATCAAACACAAGTACCTGTTGGATTACCTCCTTATGCAGGCTGACATTCAAGTCTGTTCGTATATCAATAAGAGAGGTTTCTCTGTGGCTACCAGTCTTCCTGCTCCCATCATGAAGTTTCTCAATCTGTTCCGCTTCATGGAGCACAGATATGTACTGAAGAAGAATGGCATTGATCGCAAGAAGATAAAGGTACTGAAGAAACTGAAGGAAATCAGAGAAGATGATATCGTTATCCTTTATCGCCATTGTGCAACACAACTTGATGATGCAAAAGACATCAAGGCATTTAAGGCTATCAGCATGATACATTTCTGGGGCAAGCGTCCTGAATCGGCATTAATGAAGGAAATCAATCCTGATATTCTCATCAATGAGGTTAATCTTGGCAAACACTCAGAAATTTTCCAGCGTTTCTATGATTGGTATCAGAAGGATTTTATTGTACACCCATTTGTTTTTGCACCTCGCTTCCAGAACAAGAAACCTTTTGCAGAGCGCGAGTGTAAGGTTTTTGCCACAGGAACTATCACGTACAAGAATGATCCTGATTTCTTGGAGGTTTATGGCGATCCATGCGATCAACCTGCACGCAAACAGATCAAGGACAATGCAGCGGCTCTAAACGATTTAATATATTGCACAAGTAGCGATTATGCCGAAAACGCTAAGACTGTAGAAGTAAAGCGCGACAATGCCATCATGCGATTCTACAAAGCCCTTCATTATAAACTCTTCGAAACTCAACAGAAAGCATACTACTCATTCGATATGGTAGCAAGCTTCAACAACTACAAGATGTGTATCGTGGGCGAAGAGATTCTTGGTATTCCTGGCATTGGCTTCGTAGAAGGTATGGCTTGTGGTTGTGCATACATCGGCCAGAACAAGGGATACTATGAGGATTATGGAATGCAGGATGGTGTACATTACATCGGTTACGATGGCACGCTTGAGGATCTAAAAGCAAAGATTCGTTATTACCAGATGCCAGAGCATCAGGACGAGCTGGAGTGTATTGCCAAGGTAGGCTATGAATTTGCTCAAAAGCATTTCTCAGGTGAGGCATCAGCAAAACTGTTAATGAACTGTCTAAAAGAAAAACAGATTAAATAGCTATGTTGGTTGAATATTACTATTCTTTATATTTGTTTGTGTTAACTATCTTATGTTTCAGTTGTTTTGCTAAATATAACGGGCGTGATGGTGGTGTTACATATATAGAGAATTCTAACGCCACAAGATGGTTACTATTGGTTGTTTGTCTTTATATAGGTTTGAGACCAGTAGATGGTCCTGGTGTAGCGAAAGCGTTTGGTGATACAGTGGTATATACTGCACACTATAAAAATTTGATTGGAATTCCTTTCGATTTCAGTATGGATGTAGAGAACTTGTTGTTCGATAATCTTTTCAATTTCTGGGCAGCGAATGATTTGGGAATTACCAGTTTTTATTTGCTCTTCTCTTTTATTTATTTTTTTGCAGCATATATAGCGATAAAAAAAATGTTCCCTTCAAATGTATTTGCTGTGATGTTGGTTTTTTTAACTGCATTCTCTACTTACTCCGCATCTGTTAATGGAATTAAAGCAGGGGCAGCAGGAAGCCTTTTTATATTAGCTTTGGCTTATAGAACAAATCTCTATGCTGCGATACCGCTAGTACTCTTGTCGTTTGGCATACATCATAGTATGCAAGTTTTGATGGTTGCATTTGTGTGTACTCTACTGTATAATAAACCCAAATGGTATTACGTACTCTGGTTAATATGCTTAGTGCTTTCATTTCTTCATATAAGTTACTTTCAGGTATTGTTTGCAAGTTATACTGATGAAAAGGGAGCGGGATATTTGCTGTATGATGGTTCGGACTGGGGCGGAAAAAGTGCAGGCTTTAGACTGGATTTCGTTATCTATTCAGCTATGCCGATACTTATGGGCTGGTATTCAATTTATAAAAGAAAAATAGTTAATAAACTATACAATGTTATGTTGTGTACATACATATTGGTAAATGCAATATGGTTACTATGTATGTATGCTCAGTTTACAAATAGAATTGCATACCTTAGTTGGTTCCTTTATCCAATAGTGCTAGTGTATCCTTGTTTTGACTCTAATTTTGGTAGCGACAGATATAGATTCTTTGCGAAAATAGCGGCTCTACATTTGGCATTTACATTATTTATGCACATAATTTATTATTAATATGGAAGCAAAACTATTAATAAAATCAGACTTACCTCAGCTACAAAATTTTAACAACAGAATTTATCCTGACAAGCTGATACCTTCAGACAGATATTTAAATTTCTGGCTACAGCGTAATGATGACGCGTATAATCATTGTATAGTAATAAAGGACGAAGAGGGCAAAATCTATGGTCAAGTATTCTCGACAGAAATGTCTTACTTCCTGAAAGGGGATTTGATAAAAAGCGTATGGGGGTTTGACTTAATCGTTGAAGAACAGCTTCGTAAGGATAATTGGGGCATTGACTTGCTATTAAAATACATCGATATGTATCCCAATGCGTGTGCAACAGGTATTGGTCCACAAGCTCTTCCGATTCACAAGAAATTAGGTAGTAAACCTTTGGGCGAGATTCGTAAGTACGTGGAAATTGTCAATCCTTTGAGCATGTTTACATCTTTGTTCCGTGGCAACGTCAAGGCAGAGAAATTCCCTGCGTCTGTTTCTGTAAATGGTAAAACATTCCGTAAACTTTCGCGTGAGGAAATGCCAGAACTGACAAAGCCTTATAACGATAATCTTTTTGAGATTGCTCGCAATAAGGAATTCCTGCAATGGCGTTACTTCAATGACCTGCATTCATACGCTTTCTATAGGGATGAGCAGTCGGATGATTTTTTTGTAGTACGAACCACCATCCAGAAGTACATTACCGTGATGCTGCTTGTTGACTATCGTTGCGATATGAGTGATGCTAAGGCGTTTGAGAATATCTATCAGGCAGCCAAGAAGGTGATGAGCAAACTGCATATCGGTATGTTGATAGCTGGTAGCTCGCTGAAGGTGGTGGATGACGTATTGGAAAAACATGGATGCAAGTCCGTGGGTCGTCCTCGTCCTGTAATGGGTATGGCCATAGTTAAAGAGTTCAAAGAACGTATTGAAAACAGAGAATTCTTATTAACAACCTTTGCGGATTCTGATGGCGAAACAAATTGGATATGATGAAACAAGGAAGTTTAGTTATCTCCCTTGACTATGAGTTGATGTGGGGATGTTGCGAATGGAGTACGCCAGATGGATATGGCAGGAGCAATGTGGCTCAGGTGCCTGTGGTCATCAATCGTATGCTGGCACTCTTCCATCAGTATGATGTACATGCCACCTTTGCAACGGTCGGCATGATCATGCTGAAGGATAAGGAGGAGGCTGTCAGGATGGCTCCAGAAAAGAAACCGTCATACCATCGTGTTGAGGCGTCTCCTTACTCCAACAACTACATACAGCAAATTAAGACTGGGCATGAATTAATGTCTTTTGCTCCCGAACAGGTTAAGGCGCTTGACACAGACCCAAACATAGAAGTGGGTACGCATACATACTGCCATTACTACTGTTGGGAGCCTGGGCAGACAATTGAGGAGTTTGAGGCTGACATGCAGAAGGCTGTTGAGGCTGCAAGCCAACTGGGGATTACCTTAAATAGTATTGTCTTTCCCAAAAATCAGGTATCTGATGAGTACCTGAAGATATGTGTAAAATACGGTATCACGTCTTATCGCGGAAATGCGCTCAAATACTTCAATGAACCGCAGAGTACACTTGAGGCTATCAAGAACCGTATCTGCCGACTGCTGGATGCTTATATCAATGTGGGTGGCATGACCTCCATTCCTTACTATAAGTTGGAATGCAAGGAGGGTATGTTGAACGTATGCGCCAGCCGTATGCTTCGTCCGTACAGCCCTCGACTATCTTTTTTGGAGGGACTTCGCCTCAGACGTATCAAGAAAGAAATGATCTATGCAGCCAAGAAAGGCGAGATGTATCACTTGTGGTGGCATCCGCACAACTTTGGTACAAACATGGAGGAGAACCTTCGATTTCTCGAAGGAATTCTCCAGACTTATAAAGAGTGCAAGGAACGCTATGGAATGCAGTCCTGCACGATGACTGAAATCAAAGAACAATTATCATAGTATTAACTTTTAATTTTTTATTGTAATGGAACTCAATGAATTTGTAGCAAATTTTGTTGACCTTTTTGATGACACTGATGCAAGTGAAATCCAGCCTTCTACCGTATTCCACGATCTCGAAGAGTGGTCTTCACTCACCGGTATGGGATGTATCGCTCTCGCTAAGACTCAGTACGGCAAGGCAATCACAGGTGCAGAACTTCGCGCTTGTGTAACCGTAGAGGACGTATTCAACCTCATTAACAACAAGTAAACGAACCTAATCCATGGAACAGTTCAGTCCGTTTTCCCTCGTTGGCAAACAGATTCTTGTTACTGGAGCATCATCAGGCATAGGCAAGGGAATCGCTCTTGCCTGTGCCAAAATGGGTGCTACTGTTATCGTTACAGGTCGCAACGTAGAGCGTCTGAACGAGACTCTGAGTCTAATGCCCGAAGGTGACCACAAGGCCATCTCTGCTGACCTTACCAAAGCAGAGGATATTAATCGTCTGGTTAGCGAACTGCCTAAACTGGATGGTCTGGTGCAATGTGCAGGTGTGGGTAGCCGTGTTCCTTGCAAGCAGATTGTCAAGGATGATATTGCTCACGTGATGCAGCCTAATATGGAGGCTCCAATTTTGTTGCAAACTGCATTGCTCTCAAAGAAGAAAATTAACAAGGCTTCGTCCATTGTCTATATAGCTTCACGTGCATACCAATCTCCTTCAATGGGTAATGCCGTCTATAGTGCCTCAAAGGGTGCTATTGTGGCATACGCCAAGTGTCTGGCTTTGGAGCTCGCTCCTCGTCATATTCGCGTCAACTGTATCTGCCCAGGTATGGTATGGACAGATCTCATCACCAACGTGCTGAACGAAGAAGACCTGAAGGTGGCAGAACAGAACTACCCACTGAAGCGATTCGGACAGGTGGACGATGTGGCTAATCTGGCTATCTACCTGCTGAGTGATGCTTCATCATGGATGACCGGTGGCGCAATAGACATTAGCGGTGGTGGTGAAGGCGTATTAGTTTAATAATCGAGAAGAAAACAAAAAGAAAATAATATGGCATTTATTAAGGCAATTTCAACTTATACCCCCAAAAGTGTGTAGGTAACGCACAACTGCAGGAGGAGTTGAGTAATTGTGAAGTAGCAAAGACCGCTAAGGGCGTAGGCGTGGAGTCGCGCCACATAGCAAGTGAAGACATGACTGCTGGCGATATGGCAGAAGAGGCAGCCAGGAAGCTGTTTGCAGAATACGGCATCAGCAAGGATGAGGTGGATTTCGTGATTATGGCAACTCAGAGTCCAGACTATTTCCTCCCTCCAACGGCTTGCATCATTCAAGATAAGTTGGGCATCCCTACAACGGCTGGTGCGTTCGATTTTGACCTGGGTTGTTCGGGTTACGTGTATGGTTTGGCTATCGCAGGTAGTTTTGTGGATAGCGGTTTGGCAAAAAACGTACTGTTGCTGACTGGTGACACCATTACACGATTCATTCACCCAAAGGACAACAACCGAGTGCTGTTTGGTGAGGCTGCAAGTGCCACCATCGTTTCGGGTGATGGTTTTGCTGAAATCGGTAAGTTTGAAAAAGGTAGTGATGGTTCAGGGGCTGATTGCCTTATTGTAAAGAATGGTGCTGCTCGTCATTTGACACATACAGGTGCAGAGAGCGTTGATAACGAAGGCAACAAGCGTAGAGATGACTATTTCTACATGGATGGAGCAACGGTATTCAACTTCACCATTGACCGTGTGCCTCTGCTGGTAAAGAACACGCTGAAGGTGAACGGAATGGTGGCAGAGGATATCAACTACTATGTGTTCCATCAGGCAAACAAGTTCATGCTCAACACCATCCGCAAGGTATGCGGATTGCCAAAAGATAAATTTTATGTAAATCTGGAGACTACAGGTAACACCACATCAACGACCGTTCCACTGGGATTGAAGGATTGTCTGGAGAAGGGCACCTTCAAGAGTGGCGACAAAGTGCTTGTAGCAGGCTTTGGCGTAGGTTTGAGTTGGGCGGGTACTGTGTTATCCTTCAAATAAGAGATTATGGCATTTATAAAAGCAATTTCATATTATCTGCCTGAAAAGATAGTGACCAATGAAGAACTGCTTCAGGAGTTTCCTGAGTGGAGTGTAGACAAGGTAGCCGCTAAGGTAGGCGTGAACAGCCGCCATCTGGCTAGCAAGAACGAGACAGCTGGTGATATGGCAGAGAAGGCTGCTTGCAAGTTGTTTGAGGAATATAACATTGATCCAAAGACCATCGACTTTGTGATGCTTTGCACCCAGAGTCCTGATTACTTCCTGCCTTCAACTGCATGCATCCTTCAGAACCGTTTGGGCATTCCCACTACGGCAGGTGCATTTGACTACAATCTGGGTTGTAGCGGTTGCGTGTATGGTATCGTTATGGCAAACAGCTTTGTGAAGAGTGGTCTTGCCAAGAACGTACTCGTACTGACTGCAGAAACCTATCAGAAGTACCTCCATCCATCCGACAAGAGTAATCGTTCCATCTTTGGTGATGGTGCAGCTGCTTGCTTGATTTCAACAGAGGGTATTGCAGAGATAGGCGAGTGCGTATTGGGTACCGATGGTTCTGGGGCTGACAATCTTATCGTAAAGACAGGAGCAGCTCGTTGCAAACACACAACAAGTGTTGTGGTCGAGGATGAGGACGGACACCAGCGTTTTGATGACTATCTGTATATGAATGGTAGTGCCATCTTCAACTTCACCCTCGATGCCGTTCCTTCAATGGTGGCTCAGATCTTAGAGAAGAACCAGATGCAGAAGGATGATGTGGATTACTATGTATTCCATCAGGCAAACAAATTCATGCTGAACACCATCCGCAAGGTGTGCGTATTGCCCAAGGATAAGTTCTATGTGAACCTTGAGGAAACTGGCAATACTATATCATCTACCGTGATGATTGGTTTGAAGCAGAATCTTGATGCAGGCAAGATCACTCCTGGAATGAAAGTAATGGTAACTGGCTTTGGTGTTGGTCTTAGCTGGGGGGGGACAATTTTGAAATTCTAAAAGAAAGGATTGATATATGGGAAAAACAAATCCTACACTTGCCGTTTTTACACCGGCATATAATAGAGCGCACACTATTGGGCGTACATACGAGAGTCTTTGTCGTCAGATATCCAAGGATTTTAAGTGGGTTATTGTGGATGATGGTTCGTCCGACAATACTGAAGATTTGGTTAAACCTTGGCTGGAGGCAGACAATGGATTCGTAATTGAATACTACAAGAAGGAGAATGGTGGTATGCATACCGCTCATAATGAGGCTTACAAGCATATTGATACAGAGCTTGCCGTATGTATAGACTCAGATGACTGGATGCCTGATAATGGTGTAGAGCTCATCATCTCTCGTTGGCGCAAGTATGGAAACGACAAATATGCTGGTATGATAGGTCTTGACATCTTTGAGGACGGTTATGTTGTAGGAACTTGTTTTCCAAAAGGTCTTCATGAGTGCAAGACATACGAAATGGAGCCTAAGTATGGAGTCGTGTGCGACAAGAAGTATGTGTATCGTCCTGAGGTTATCAAGAAGTACCTGCCATATCCAGTATTTCCTGGTGAGCGTTATGGTTTGGTGAACTGGCTCTATCAAAAGATGGATGGTGATTATGATATGCTTTGCTCCAATGATGTGTATTGTGTGGTAGAATATCAGGCAGACGGATTGTCTGTTAATGTATTCAACCAACACAAGCAGTCACCTCGTACTCGTATGTATGAGTGCAATGAAATGATGGTTGATATACCATATTTCAAGGAGAAGGTGAAGCAAGCCATGCAGTACGTGTCTTGCGCAATCCTTGCTGGTGATTGGGGGTATATAAGTAAAGCCCACAAGAAAGCGCTTGTGTTAGTCGCTACACCTTTTGGCATCGCATATAACATTTATTTACGATTTAAAAAGGTTCGTGATGTAGATATTGAAGGCGGAAAAGTGATAATGGCAAAGGATATTGAAAGTGAAAACTGATACTACTAAGCCTATGAAGACAATAACAGTTCTCCCTGTAGAGGAGGTAAAGTTCGTAAAGACCATCAGTCTTGATATGGATTTTTGCGGTCGGAACTATACGGCAAAAATTGTATATAAGCGTAATCTTTCTCCCGATTACCCTATGGACAGCACAAAGCGTTCGAAGGTGGATGAGATGATGAGTTACTTCCCAGAAGAATGCTATCCCCAGGATGTTATAGATGGGTTGATCTTCAAAAGTGTGCAGGAGCGTTATCCTTCTGCAAAGGTGCATACGCGTCTGATGCTTTGCGATTGCGAGCGGGACGAGATCATTAGGGAGTTGTCAAACTATCCTCAGGAGACGTTTCAGATTAGAATTCATCCTCGCATTGACAGCATTGAGACTATCCAAAATATGGGTAAGATAGAATGGAGGGTATTTCTGAAGACTTTACCGCTCTATCTGACTAATACCACCGATCGCGAACTGTTCAAGAATGAAGGCTCTATTCTCTATTACGACTTGAACAAGGAGGCCGAGATGATTCAGATGGAACCAACTCTGCTTAATGAAGTAACAACATTCTGATACTCTCCTAAATGGAATTGTTCTTCCAACTATTTAATTCGGGCATTCCATGGCAGGTGTTTCTCGTTACTGTTTTTCTGTCGTTCGTACTATCGTTAGCAATAGTGTACAAATGTCAGGAAGCTTTTGGTAGAAAGGTTTTGCTGGTGTGAGTAGCAGTTTGCTTGTTCCTGATGTTGTATTCAACGGTTATCAGACGAATTTTAGGTTCAAGTAGTTCTTTGCAAGCAAAGCGTCCCGAAGGGTCGAGCGCAATTGTATAAAAGGTTCAAGATATGAATAATGAAGAGCGTTGGCAAACTTTTATAGATGAGCTCCGAGCCTACATTGAAGAGCATCATCATTGCCCGAATAAACATTGTACGCTCTATAACGCTCAGAAGTACTATAGGCGCAAAATGAAGGAAGGTACGCTACATCCAGAGAAAGCTCAGGTGCTGGAGGAAATACTGAATATGAGGGATCTTGAGGAGCATACGGGTGGAAGGAGGAAACGAACTGAATAATCTTACATTATGGATGAATTGTATATTGAACCACTGGAGATTCCACTCGAAATCGTAGAGGAACTCAATACTCATTATTTTAACTTCGGAGCAGAAGTGCATAAATTGTTGAAGCTATTGATAACAAGACTGCAACGTGATGAAGAAGCGATGTTTTATGTATCCCATATCCCAATTCCATGAGTCGTCATATAGAGAGGATTATGAGCAACTGCCTATATCTAACAATGTCTTTTTGTTGATAGGCTTTGTGTCATCCATAGGTGTGGATGTCAAGATTGTAGAAATATATATACAATGGAACAGAAAAAGAAAATTACATTTGTAGTGGCGATTGCAGGAACCGCCCAGGCGTTTCTGAAAGATCACATGTCATACTTGGTGAAGGAATATGACGTGCATCTGGTGGCGAATTTTAAGGCCGAGGAGAAAGGAGAATATGAGGCGATGGGGATTACCTGTCACGATGCTCCCATTCAGCGTGCTATTAAATTAGGTGCCGACTGGAAGGCATTATGGGCATTGCGCAAGATATTCAAAACTGAGAAGTTCGATTGCGTTCATAGCGTAACGCCTAAGGCTGGTTTGCTGACATCCATAGCCGGTTGGATGGCTGGCGTGAAAAAACGCGTGCATATCTACACCGGTCAGGTATGGGCAACACGCAAGGGCATGATGCGCTCTGTCCTGAAGATGATGGACAGAATCATTGCTTGGTTTGATACGGACATCCTTGTGGATGGCGAAGGCCAGCGTCAGTTCCTCATTAAAGAAGGTGTACTGAAGGAAAGAAACAGTTCAGTTTTAGCGAACGGTTCGATAGCCGGTGTGAAGCTGGAGCGATTTGTGATTTCAGAAGAAACAAGACGTGTGGAACGTGAGAAGTTGGGCTTCAAAGAAGATGATGTTTGTTTCATCTTCATGGGACGACTTAATCACGACAAAGGTATTGGTGAACTGTTTGAGGCTTTCAACAAACTGATACCAGAGTGTCCCAATGCTAAGCTTGTGCTTTACGGTCATGATGAGGAGGGTTATGATCCGAAAGCAGTGACATACGCAAATATCAAGCGTGGGGTAAACTACTTCTATCCTGGTCATACATCAGTACCTTTTGCTTCGTTGCAGGCTGGTGATGTATTTGTATTGCCTACATGGAGAGAGGGCTTTGGAATGAGTGTTTTGGAGGCACAGGGTTTGGCACTTCCTGCCATTACCAGTGATGCGTATGGAGTAGTAGATGCAACGGTTGAGGGTAAGACCGCTCTTCGTTGCAGGGTGGATGAGCCCGAAGGTTTGTACCGCTGCATGAAGACCTATTATGATAACCCTAATATGCGCAAGCAGCATGGTCTTGCTGGCAGAAAGCGCGTAGAAGAAAGCTTTGTGGGCTCGAAGGTCAGCGAGGCTTGGGTGGACTTTTATCATGAATTATTGAAATAATATGCTTTACGAAATTGCACATATGATTAAGGAACGGTTCGGGTTTCTTTGGGATGTGATAGAATGGGGAAATGCGGAGGTATTTGCCTTAATGCATCATAAGGGGATGGCGCGGATTCCTGACTTGTTGGCGGAGTGTTCGGGCAAATACACACTCAAGTTGGCAACGTGTGAGGATGTAGAGCAGATGAAGGCTTTCTTTGCGGTTCAGCCGAAGGAGGCATTCATGTTCTTTCAGCCTCATGAGTTTGATGAGAAGGGCATAAAGAAAGTGGTGCTCAATCATTCGTTCTTAACCTTTGTGGCTATGGATGGTAACGAAATTGCCGGTTACTTCTTCATGCGATCGTTTGTGAATGGTAAGACGTTCAAGGGCTATATGGTGGGCATTGACCACAGAGGTCAGGGCATGGCGAAGGAGATGGGTGTGGCGATGAACCGTGTGGCGAGGGAACTAGGACTGAGGATGTTCAAGAGTATTTCTCCAGAGAATCCCGCTTCGATAGCAGTAACCAAGAAAGTAAATGATATAAAAATAATTAAAACACTTGATAACGGGGATATGCTTATAGAATGCTTTGAAAAGACTGATAATCAGATGGTTATGGGTGAATAAATTGTTCTATCTCATTGAAATAGAAATAGTTGAACACTCCAACGGGCGGTATGTTGAACCTAAAAAACTGGCTGCCTGATGGAGAAAAAGTGTGACATCATCCTGACCTACTGCTGGAATCGCGTGGGTTATACCATACAAAGAACGTTGACTGAAAAGGGGCTGAAAGTTTGGGCGGCAGATACGAGTAAGCGGAATATCTGCTCTATGTCGAAGTACTGCGCTGGTAGTTTCACATATCCCGATCCTTTTACCGAAGAGGAGGCTTTTATCCGTGTGTTGAAGGCGAAGGTGGAGGAACTGAAGCCTTGCGTGCTGATGCCTACGCACGATGAGAGTGTGGTGATCATGCGCCATAGGAAGGAGTTCCCGAAGGACTTGATCATCTCATACGAGGGTGAGGAGATGCTGCTGAACCTGGCGAACAAGGCTTGGGCAACGGAGAAGGCCAGTGAGGCTGGTGTGCCTATCCCTGAGGTGTATCAGTCGGCAGAGGAGGTACGGCACTTCCCTGTGGTGTATAAGACGGTAATCGGCAATTCTGCAAAGGGTGTGTATTTCCCGAAGTCGAAGGAGGAGTTGTTGGCCTTGCAGGAGCAGCATAAGGACGATGAAACGCTCTTGGAAGAGTGGATTGGCGGTACGGACTACAGCGTGGACTGCGTGCGTTGGGATGGCTTCTGGAAGTCTTCAGTGTATCATGCGTTGGTGACGAAGACGGACGGTGGCGGTACGACGACTCAGCGCGAGATAGTGAGTGCGCCCGAACTAGAACGGTACGCCAAGATGCTGCTAGATGCCGTAGATTTCCATGGTGTGTGCGGTCTGGACTTCCGCTATGACCCAAAGACGAGCAAGGTGGCTTTCATCGAAGTGAATGCACGATTCACGGGTGGTCTGGCAACGCCTGTGGTAGCTGGTTTCGACATCCCTTGGGTGGTATATAAACTGGCTACAGAGGGTCGATTTGACGCGCCTTGTGACGTGCGCATCGGCACCAAGACGAAGTGGATACTGGGTGACGTGATCACGGTGGTAGGTCGCTTGGTGAAGCTGAAGTTCAACTGTGCAGAGCTCCGACAGGTGATGAAGTTCAGTGGTTTCGATGCGTTCGACGATTTCCGCAAGGAAGACAAACGCGCCATCCTGGGCGAGATGGGTTACTATCTCGGCAAGTTGGTGAAGAATGGAAAGTTAAATCCGTAAATAAAAAACAATATGTTCTTAAAACGCTTATTTGATATTTTGGCAAGCTTCTTTGGCTTGTTGTTCTTGTGGCCCGCATTGCTGATTGTGGCCATCATGGTAAAGATCAAGATGCCAGGGGGACCTGCGTTCTTCTGCCAGAAGCGCGTGGGTAAGGATGGCAAGTTGTTCACTTGCCATAAGTTTCGCTCGATGGCGGTTATGCATAGTGGTAGCTCGGTGTCGGTGGCAGGCGATAGCCGTATCACTCCGTTTGGTGCCACTTTGCGCCACTACAAACTGGACGAACTTCCCGAACTGTGGGACGTCCTCATCGGCAACATGTCGTTCGTTGGCCCTCGCCCCGATGTCCCCGGCTATGCCGACCAGCTGCAAGGTGAGAATCGTGTGGTGCTGAAGCTTCGCCCCGGTATCACAGGTCCTGCAACACTCAAATATCGCCTGGAGGATGAAATGATCTCTGCATACGTAGCCGAGCGTCAGGCAGCAGGTGACACTCGAGATGTGCAGGTGATAGCTGTTGAGTATAATGATACAGTGATATATCCTGATAAAGTGCGTTTGAATAAGTACTATTATGAGCACTACAGTTTTGTGAAAGATATTGAAATGATTTTCGCTACGGTATTAGGTAAGAAAATTGAATTCGCTGGAGAAACAATATGATTATGAAATGTCTGAAAGCGGTATGGCAGTTCTGCTCGTACCTATTTGTTCCTCAGGCAGGACGGAGCAGGCGAAAGTATGAATAGCAGAAATGGAACATAACTTATCTCATCGGTAGGGAACGAGCAGGAGGCAATCAAGATGAGCTGACAGCAGAATATATAACTCAACTTTCGGATTTAGATTTTAGGCTGTTTGTGCCAGTGTTTGGAATGCGGTCAGACGTTTATTGTCATGGATTACCAGTTCAAGCATGATTTCATTATCCATCCTAGTCCGTTCTGCTACGATGACGACGACCTCCAAAATGATACCTCATGTTTTGTCAATCACTGTCAGTTTATGAGTTCAATGTACATGTCTCGTAGTCATGAGTCCTTTTTATGGAAGCCAATAGATTATATCATATTAACAATAGACCCATCTACACATGAAAATATTAATAGATAACGGACACGGCAAGGAAACTCCCGGCAAATGTTCGCCTGACGGTCGTTTGAAGGAGTATGCATATACTCGTGAAATTGCAGACCGAGTGGTAACCGGATTACAAAATGAAGGTATTGACGCTATGCGTATTGTGCCGGAAGAAAATGATGTGACGTTATCTGAGCGTGTGAAGCGTATCAATGCATTCGACAAGGAAGCTATACTGATATCAATTCATTGCGATGCAATGGGGAGTGGCGCTGAGTGGATGTCTGCAAATGGATGGAGCGTATTTGTCGGTAATAATGCTTCAATGAATAGCAAACGGCTTGCCCGGCAACTGGCACAAGCTGCCTTGAACAGGAAAGTAAAAGTCCGCCGTCCGTCTCCACAGGATCTTTATTGGACTGCCAATCTTTATATCTGTCAGAAAACGAATTGTCCGGCAGTACTAGTCGAGAATTTCTTTCAGGATAATAAGGAGGATGTTGAATATCTTCTCTCGGAAGAAGGGAGGCAGTGCGTCACGAATATATTGTTGGAAGGTATTACGAACTATTTGAAGGAATATCAAAGAAATATGTAGGTCCCTGAACTCATGATATATTCATGAATTCCCTGCATTATACGGGTTAGGAAGAATACAGCGGTATATTCCTGATTTATCGGTGGAATAGACGGAATTAGCACTGATGCCCTGCTTCCTTACATGCTTCGCAAAAAGAGGTGGAGCAGGGAGATGAAGAAGATTATAAAAAAACGAAAGAATAATATTGTTTGATAAATAAAAAATTACACGTATGAAAGATTTTATTTCTGAATTTGGATTAACCTTTAAGCAGACTTGTCTTTTGTTTAGTTTAGAAAGGCGGATAGTCGTAAATGATATTGTTAGTAGTAAAGCTGACAAAAAACAGGAAGAAGCATTGAAAAAGCAAATGTGGCTCAATGCTTGGGAGATGAATATCAATAACTTCCTGAACCATTTGGGAGAAAATCAGAATGTATTGGTAGATATTACCAAATTGGAACCTAAAAAACTATTAGAAAAGATTTTAAATGAAAAAACATCTGGGAATAGCAAGGCATGGCGTTATTTGATTCTTTTGGAATGTACATTGTTCACTCCCTATTATCCTTTAGAACAGCAGGAGTCATACGATGACAACTTTGTTGGTAAAATAAAGAAAGCCTTTGGCGGTTTATCGTTAAATGAAAACAGTCGAAAAACAAGTTTGATAATGATAGCTGAATTGCTGAATATTGATATTAAATATATTGATATATTCAGAAAATGTCATCAAGAGGCATTACGATCTTTGTCTGGTTTTTGGAAAAAAGTGTTACTTGCTGGAGGTATAGGAATGCTTGTAGCTGTTGCGATAGCATTGCTTTTCATTAATCCCATTGCCGCATTTTTTGCTGCTCCAGGACTGGCAGGTGCAGCTGCATTCAGCGCAGGAATGGCTGCACTTGGTGGTGGTGCAATAGCCGCCGGAGGATTTGGTATTGCCGGAGGTATTGCTGTTCTAGTAGGTGGAGCATTGCTTTTGGGTGGGGGCGTAGGTGTCGGAATAGGAACATTGGCAGCCTCTTCCTCTGTAATAGTATTAACTGAATTGGCTAAAATGGAAGTTGTGCTGAAAGAAATAATTTTAGGGATACAACATGACACTCAAATGATGCAGGAGATTCTCATGAATTTGAATGACAGTCTGAATGAAATGCGGAAGGAGGTAGTGAAATTAAAAATGGAAAATGAGAAAAATAAGGAAAAGATTAAAAACTTGGAAGAATCTATTGAGTATCTAAAGAAAGCGATTGATGAATTTCAAAACATGAAATAAGATGGACTTTGTTAATTTTGATAAGGAAAATGAACAATTGAAGCAGAAACTAACTGATGTAAAAATAAATGTGGATAAACATCGGGAAAGTCAAGCAGAGTGTTCACAACAATTAGATGACCTGTTGAAAGGAGTCAATAAATTAAGAGAAAGGATTGGTATGCAGAAACTGGAATGGAAGGAAAACACAACAGTTCTAGAGTTGGATCAGCATATCGAACAAGTTTTCCCTAACAGTGCAATCAAATCTACTGTAGATGCACAATTCAAGATGCAACCAATAGATTATATGGTGGCTGTTGTAAGCGGTGGATTGGCTGCTGTGGTTGATATATTCCTTGTCAAAATTCCTAAAGATGCAGCAATTATTAGAAATGGGGAAAGAATATTTCAGGAAGGTGGTTCATTGACCGGAATGTTAAGAGGAATAGGTATTGATGAGAATGGAAAAGCCTCTAAGTGGATAACTACTTTAGAGAAGTGGTTTAAAGTTCCGTATGACAAATCTGTAGATTCTGACATAATCGGTCTAATGCCTAAGAGTCACAGGTTGCATAGTTTGGCACACGACCCATCAATAGCAGGTTTGATTTGGGGAATAAAAGATATAGTTTCCGGCACGTTTACATGCATAGATAAAAATGGCTGTTTGATAGTAGAGAAAGTTGCTGAAACGGATTTCTTGAAATTATTTACTGCGCCTATTTTATGGTTTGGACATCTTCTATCAGATGTATTTACACGAATGGGATTACCCATCCCTGGATGGAGCTATTTGCAATTACTTCAATTTGGTAGTTTGGGTGAAAAGCAACGTACCATTGCAGAGGTAGTACGATATATGTATTTGGAAGGATATGATTTAAGGCACTTTTTATCAATGTCTGCAACAAATGCTGTGATAGAATTGATTGTGAGATTGTACTACCATTTAGTATGTAAAAAAAGACCTAATGAGTTCTCATTGGCAGCAGAGAAAGAATATGTTGAAGTCAAAAATAAGATTAAATTGCATAATATACTTTTTACTTCTTATTCGGTAGCCTCATGCGGAAACATTGCTAAAATATGTGCCTATCAAGGAAATCCAACGGCATTTAATCTGCCATTGTGGTTGGGGATGATTAAAGAAGCTGTCACTCAGGTTGAAATATTAAATAGAAATTCTAAAGATTATGAAACCGCAATTGAAAACAGGCATATAATAGATGAGAACTTTGAAAAGTTGTATTTCTCGGTTATGAGAAAAACACTTGATGTTTAACCCTTTTGTAATATAAAAATTATCAAGCAGCCTTTGTCCCTCTCCCTGTCTTCCTTTGCAATACAAAACAATAAAACGATAGTATTATGAAGGAAAGCAGGGAGAGGGGTATAAGGGGGCATTATGGTATCGATAATATCTCCTCTATATCCTCCATCGGCAAGGATAACTTTTTTACTCCGGAACACATTTCTTTAAGAACTCTCATCAGCAAATAAACGGCTTTACTGTCATGCAATCAATTCACTGCGATGGGGAGTGGTGCTGAGTGGATGCCTGCAAATGGATGGAGCGTATTTGTTGGTAGCAATGCTTCAATGAATAGCAAACGGCTTGCCCGGCAACTGGCGCAAGTTGCCTTGAATAGGAAGGTGAAAGTACGTCGTCCGTCTCCACAGAAGTTGTATTGGAGTGCCAATCTTTATATTTGCCAGAAAACGAATTGTCCGGCAGTGCTGGTAGAGAATTTCTTTCAGGACAATAAGGAGAATGTTGAGTTCCTTCTCTCAGAAGAGGGGAAGCTGGGTGTTATGAATATATTGCTGGAAGGTATTACGAACTATTTAAAGGAATATCAAAGAAATATGTAGGTCCCTGAACTCATGATATATTCATGAATTCCCTGCATTATACGAGTTGGGAAGAATACAGCGGTATATTCCTGACTTATCCCTCATATTAGCGTAAAAGCTGATATGTGTTTGTATGTAAGATATATCAACTGTCTGTGAAGATGGTTGATATATCAGTTTTAGGGGGGTATGTTGATTAACGTCCTTTTTTATCGGTTTAAGGGAAAATAATTATGGATTAGTATCTATTCTCGGATTTACTTGTTACCTTTGTGGTATAAAATAATTCATAAAATGAAAAAGAAAGAATCTCATGATATAGAAGAGAAGAAAGAATATCTTTCACATGTGTCAGAACCAACCTCTGAATATGGAGCTTATTCAAGTTCTACATCTATACCAGGTTGTTGTTCAATAGATGAACTTCATACAATTTTAGACCGTGTAGAAAAGAATTTTTCTCAGGGAAAAAAGGTGTGTAATGAAGAAGCCTTAAAGAGAATAATGTCGTGGTAGAGTTTCAAGTTGAATGGGATGAAGAAGCTTTAGATGTTTTCAAGGCTATATTTCAGTGGTATAAGAAGAATTTAGGTCAGAAAGCTGCAGATAAGTTTCGAAATGGCATATTGAATGCTGTTCGTATTTTACAGTCTAATCCTCAATTAGGTAAGGTAGAAGAACTATTGGTAGGTAGAGAGAAGCAATACCGTTCTTTATTAGAGTATCCTCATCATCGTATAATTTATTTTATAGAAGATTCTGTTATTTATATCGCATATATATGGGATAATCGCATGGATAGTAAAATGATTCCTATTGTAGTGAAATAAATGGTTTGAATGTGGTGATATATCTTTTCTCTGTGAAGATTATGGCTTAGTATTATATTCTCGAATTTACTTATTATATTTGTGGTATAAATAGCGTAGATAAGTAACTCAGAGCCATTAAAGAGATATAGAAATGAAAACATTATCAGAATATGTCAGCTTATTGCACCACTATATGTAACAAAATGCATCTAAATATGGAATTCTGCGTATGGGAATATTTGGTTCGGTAGCTCGCAATGAACATACTGCTACAAGCGATGTCGATATTTATATAGAAAGGCAACTCCATGGCTTTTTTGCTTTGGCTGGTATTAAGCAGGAGTTGGAAGACTTGCTGGGTTGCAAAGTGGATATTGTACGATTGCGTGACAAGATGGATTCGTTTTTGCGTGAGAAGATGCTGAAGGAAGGCATTTATGTATGACATTTTGATCGCATACTATACGCTGGAATTGATACAGGAATCTTTAGAAAAGATACATCTTCGTTTTTCAGGTATTTCTTGTCCTGATGATTTTTTGCTGAGTGAGAGTGGCATGATGAAATTGGATAGTATATAAAAAAGAAGAAAATGGCAACAGCATGCTTGAAAATACATAATATCCTGCTTTAATGCATGAGGGATTAGAAGAATAAATAATAATTAAGCAGTGAATAAAGTGTTAAAACACAAAACAGGCGGGATTTTCCCCGCCTGTTTTGTGTTTTAACGAAGAAGATAAATAATGTTTGGAGCTACTTTAAAGCATTGCGACCGCTTTGCGTATTTGTTCCAATACGGCTGAAAGTCGATTGTCACGGCGGGCAGTTTGCATATTATATGCAGTTTGCATATTCATCCACATGTATGCTTTAGTACCGGTTGCTGCCTCTATTTTTAGTGCGTACTCTGTTGTTATCGGTCGCTTGCCGTTCAAAACTTCATTCAAAACTGAATAGGACACACCTATAAGTTCGGCAAATTTACGTTGCGATATTCCGCGTGCTTGTAACTCATCTTTGAGCATTTCTCCAGGATGTATAGGTTCCGAAGGTATAAGCTCATCCGGGGCATATATTTTCTTTGTTTCCATAATTTGTAATGGTTACTTATGTGCGTCCTTGTTCATAAAGTTCCCTCAGATATTCCTTATCAAATTCAATGTACATAAGTTATTGCTTTTTCATTTACAACTGTCTGTGAAGTGATTATTGATACTCAGAAAAATAGATGTAAGAGATTCTAAAAGAAATATATTGTTGATTAATAGTCTATTATGTACTTGATCGAATAAAAAGAGCTCCGCAAGGGGCTTTTTCCTTTTCTATACGAAATAAAAGCCGCACCTTTGCATCGTTGATCAACGAAACGTGAATAAATAACTTGAATTTGAATCTTTAAAAAAACGTAGTATGAGTGTAATTTACAAAGTCATTACGCGACCGACAGATCCGCGTGTCCCTAATTCTCCCAAGAGATTTTATCCGCATCTGATTACTTTAGGCCAGTCTGTCAATTTGAGATATCTCGCAGAGAAGATGAAGGATCGTTCTTCTCTTTCTGTCGGTGATATCAAGAGTGTGATTCAGAACTTCGTGGATAAGATGAAGGAACAGTTGCTGGAAGGTAAGTCGGTGAATATCGAAGGTTTAGGAGTATTTATGTTGGCTGCCCGTTCGAAAGGTGCGGAGCTGGCGAAGGATATCACTGCTAAAAGTGTGGAGAGTGTTCGTATCTTTTTTCAAGCGAATAAGGAACTGCGTGTCACAAAGACTGCAACGCGGGCAGATGAGAAGCTGGACTTGATCAGTCTGGATGAATATCTGAAGAAAATCAGTGTTACTGTAGCACCGGAAGATCCGGATGAAGGTGGTGGCGACGATGGGGGAGATGACGGAGAAACACCTGACCCGGCCGCTTGATTAATTGGCAACTCACAATTGGCTGTCTGGTAGTTTGTTTAATGTTTAATTTTAAAAGTAGAATGTCTATGAAAAGAACTTGGAGTATGATTTTGAAAGTGATTATTGCTGTTGCCGGTGCGATTGCCGGAGTGATTGGTGTACAGGCGGCAACGATGTAGTAGGTATCTTGTAGTTAAGATATAATTAGGTATGAATGACAGGCGGGAAAAATCCCGCCTGTTTTGTGTTTTGATAAGAAGATAAATAATGTGTAGTTGATAAGGATCTTATTTATTTTGCGAATTTATTCTGCTGACTTATGCAAATTATTAGCTATCTTTGCAAATTACAGAGATATAGATGTAATAGATAAATGGATATGGAAATACCTGAAGATATGAAGGTCGATTTTGAAGGGGACGAAACGTTAAATCCTTCTTTGGAAACAACTGATGAAAACGTTGATGACATATATCCGGACGCTGTATTGAACATTGCCCGCGAAACGGCATCTGTCTTTCAATTGAAGCGTCGCTGGGAAAAAGAACCGTCTATGCTGGATTTGACACCTCCATTTCAACGCAATATGGTTTGGTCTCCCAAGCAGAAAAGTGAACTGATAGAATCCATCATTATGGGAATACCATTACCGGCTTTTTATGTAAAGGAGAATCCGGAGGGCGTATATGTGGTTGTAGATGGAAAACAACGTTTGGGGACGCTTTTTGATTTTATTGACAATAAATTCAAATTGGAAAAATTGTCCATATTAAAGAACCATGTCAAGCGTTATTTCTCAGATCTTTCACCTATCGAACAGAATAAAATAGAGGACTATACTTTGACAATCAATGTCATTAAGGCTCCTACAAGCGATCGGGTTACATTTGACCTTTTTGACCGTGTGAATAGGGGCGGTACGAATTTGAATAATCAAGAAATGCGGAATGCTCTATACCAAGGTACTTCTACCAGATTGATTGATGAATTGGCGGAGAATGATAATTTTTTGCGTGCCACAGAATATACGATTCCTTCCAAGCACATGAAGGACCGATATCTCGTTATTCGTTTTTTGGCTTTCTATTTATGGAACGAACATCTGTCTGTAGATATTGAAGCTGGTCAAAGTCTGGAATATAAGAGTAATTTGGAGGATTTCCTAGGCAAGACGATGTCTTTTCTCAATGGACTCAAATATCAGGACGAATTGATAGGGAGGTTGAAAGTTATATTCGATGAGTGTATGTGCCATGCGGCCGAATATGTAATACCTCTTGGCGGTTTCAGGCTTCCATCAGATGAGGGAAGGCAAAAAAGGCCTATAAATATGGCTTTTTTTGAGAGCTTTAGCTATTTGATAGCAAAAATGGACAATATAAATAAGGATGAAATCTGTAAGGCATATTCTTTGATGCTGGGTAACACTGAATATGTGGATTCACTCACATATTCAGTTGACAGCCGCAAACAGACTCATTTGCGTTACGAGATGATAAATAGTTATTTACGTAAAAACGAACAAAATGTTGAACGGGTATAAAATCAGAGACTACAAGTCATTTGAAGAGAATAATTTTGATTTAGGCAGGTTGAATCTTTATTCTGGCGCTAATTCAGCAGGAAAGTCCTCGGCCATACAGGCATTGCTGAATGCAGCAGACAATCTTCGTGAAGAACCTCAAAGCCATCGGGCGGTAGCACGTCATACTCCGGTTGTCACTTTCAATGAGACCCGCAATTTTATTACAAATGCTAAAAGTTACGAGATAGATTTCTTAGAAGAAGGAAATGAGGTTAATATAGTCTTTACACCAGGTGATGATGCGTTTAAAAGCATAAATGTCGAACAGGATAAGAAGCCGTCAGAGCGTTTATATTCAATGTTGCATAATGCTTTATTCTATTTGCCTGCTATGAGAACCGGGCGTTTGGATAATTCTACCATTAATCCGAATGCGGAACAAAATCCGCTGGGACTTAACGGTGAGTTCGTGATTGACTTTTACCAGAACAATCGGACGCAGCTCTTACCGGAATCTCTGTGGGCAGGAAAGGAAACGAAGACTTTAGAAGGGCAGGTAAATCTGTGGCTGAACAAACTGACGGGATATCGTCTAATTGTAGATTTTGAGGGTACACAATATAGAGTGAAGTTTGAGACAATCGGTGGAAAGCAACTTTTTCCATACCATGTCGGCACAGGCATCAGTTTCATAACTGAGGTTATCATTGTTTGTTTGGCTCTTCCGGAGGACAGTATTGTTATTATTGAGAATCCGGAGATTCATCTCCATCCGTCGGCACAAGCCGATTTGATTGATTTTCTGGCAATGGTAGCAAAGTCCGGTCGTCAGGTGATTGTAGAATCTCATAGTGATCATTTGTTTAATGGCATCCGTCGCTTGTTACACAAAAACGAGATTTCATTGGAGGATGTCCGTGTTTTCCATTTTATACGGGGGAAGGATGGATTGACAAAAGGGGAACGAGTGGTCCTCAGCCAACAAGGGGGAATACAGAATTATATTCCTGGCATGTTTGAGCAATTTGACAAGGATCTTGATGATATATTAAGTTGATAGGACATGGATTGTATATTGAATGAACTATCATTAAACGGGCAATATAAGGACATTGACGATTTTGAAAAGTCGGGAGTGAAGCCATTGTCTGCTGTGCTTCATGATATGTCTGTTTTGGGGATAGATCTACTTTATAAGAAGAGTGATTTTTATAATAGTAATGTAACCTCTAATGAGACTTTTTACAGTATAATATTTAGTCGGGCTGCCAAGGTAAATGACAGCATGAGGCGTATGAAAAGCCAGCTGGCAAAACTGCAGAACGAGCCATTTTGGGATGAGGATGTACAGCATGATGTGACTAAAATATATCTTTTGGTAAGGAAGGGGTCTGATGATACGGAGGTTACTTTGACATCGGTGGCGGAGGCACAAGCAAGACGGGCTTGTTTGATATCGTTTGCCAAATCTGAGTTTTTGTCTGATGAGTTTGATGTTAAGATTAAAGAAGATAATACAACGGATAGTGTTCCGAATGTGTGGGAAGGTGGCCAGCTTGGAGAGACTCTTTTGCAAAGGGGCGACATCTCATTTGAGTCTTATTGTAGTAACATAAGGTTTAGCAAACTGAATTTTGACAGTTTGGATGCAAAAAATGGATTTAATCTTGTTTCAAGTGAAAATATCGGTTTGTTTAAATCTGCTTTTAATAAATTTGAAAGTTTGTCATGGCAGCAGATAGTTACTGATGACGGACTGGATTATAAGGAATTCAGTAAGAATAAAAAAACAGGTACTTATTTCTCTGATGATGAATGGCGTGCTGGTGTTCATAAATTCCGTATTGACCAGAAAATCCGTTGCTTTGGAAATACCATAAATGGTGTTTTTTATGTTTTGCGTTTTGATCTCGATCATAAATTGAGCGATTTGGGCTGATACTGGTTTTGAATATGTTCCATTGATTTTAGAGGAATGTGGTATTTAACAAAACTGAAATAATAATCAAACTCGTTGGCTGAGTACTGGATTTTATCTACCTTTGCACCTTAATTTAATGCGTTTTTAAGCTAGAAAAAACATGATTCGAAAAATAATAAAAGCTCTTTGGATTTTATTGGCAATTGGAGTAGTGGCTGTGGTCACTATATTTGTTTCCATCTCGAAAGGTTGGATAGGATATATGCCGCCTGTCGAGGAGTTGGAGAATCCGAGTTATAAGTTTGCGACGGAGATTTTCTCTGAGGATGACAAAGTGCTGGGTACTTGGTCTTACAGTAAGGAAAATCGCGTATATACTGCTTATAAGGAACTCTCTCCAAATATAATTAATGCATTGATTGCTACGGAAGATGTTCGTTTCGTCGAACATTCGGGTATTGATGCCAAAGCATTGTTCCGTGCATTTGTAAAGCGTGGTTTGATGTTTCAGAAAAATGCGGGTGGGGGTAGTACTCTGTCTCAGCAGCTTGCCAAGCAGTTGTTTACGGAAAATGTTGCCAGGAATACTCTTCAGCGCCTTTTTCAGAAACCGATTGAATGGGTGATTGCCGTGAAACTTGAACGGTATTATACCAAAGAGGAAATTCTGAGCATGTATCTTAATAAGTTTGACTTCCTGAATAATGCTGTTGGTATCAAGACGGCTGCACACACTTACTTTGGCTGCGAACCGAAAGATTTGAAACTGGAAGAAGCGGCGACTTTGGTCGGTATGTGCAAAAATCCATCGCTTTATAATCCGGTACGCTTCAACGAACGTGCTCGCGGACGTCGTAATGTGGTGCTCGAACAGATGCGCAAAGCAGGATATATCACAGAAGCTGAACGTGATTCGTTACAGGCTCTTCCGTTGAAGTTGACTTATAATCGTGTAGACCATAAAGAGGGGTTGGCTACTTACTTCCGCGAATATCTTCGTGGGGTAATGACTGCACCAAAACCGGTAAAAAGCGATTATCGTGGTTGGCAAATGCAGAAATTCTATGAAGATTCTCTTTCTTGGGAAACAAATCCGTTGTATGGATGGTGTGCGAAAAACAAGAAGAAGGACGGAACGAACTATAATATCTATACTGATGGTTTGAAGATTTATACCACCATTAACTCACGTATGCAGCAGTATGCTGAGGATGCCGTAAAAGAGCATTTGGGGGATTATCTGCAACCGGTATTCTTCAAGGAAAAAGAGGGAAGCAAGAATGCTCCTTATGCAAGATCGTTGCCGGAGAAACGGGTGGAAGAATTACTGACTAAGGCAATGAAGCAGACTGACCGTTACCGTTTGATGAAGGAAGCGGGAGCTTCGGAACAGGAGATTCGGAAAGCATTCGACAAACCGGAAGAGATGACTGTCTTTTCATGGAAAGGGGATAAGGATACGATTATGAGCCCGATGGATTCCATCCGTTATTACAAGTCTTTCCTGCGTACAGGATTTATGTCAATGGACCCGATGAACGGACATGTGAAGGCTTATGTGGGAGGACCGAATTATGTGTATTTCCAATATGATATGGCTATGGTAGGACGCCGTCAGGTGGGATCTACTATCAAACCTTATTTGTACACTTTGGCTATGGAGAATAATTTCTCTCCTTGCGACTTGGTGCGTCACGTAGAGCAGACATTGATTGATGAAAATGGAACTCCATGGTCACCACGTAATGCCAACAACAAGCGTTATGGAGAAATGGTAACTTTGAAATGGGGATTGGCTAATTCCGATAACTGGATTTCTGCTTACTTGATGGGTAAGCTGAATCCATATAATTTGGTGAGACTGATTCATAGTTTTGGTGTACGTAATAAAGCTATCGATCCGGTTGTTTCTCTTTGTCTCGGTCCTTGTGAAATTTCTGTCGGCGAAATGGTGAGTGCTTATACTGCTTTTGCCAATAAGGGGATTCGGGTAGCTCCGTTATTCGTCACCCGCATTGAAGATAGTGACGGCAATGTGCTTTCTACGTTTGCACCGCAGATGGAAGAAGTTATCAGTGTTTCGAGCGCATACAAGATGTTGGTAATGCTTCGTTCCGTTATCAATGAAGGAACAGGCGGACGTGTTCGCCGTTACGGAATTACGGCCGATATGGGCGGTAAAACAGGTACGACCAATGATAACTCGGATAGCTGGTTTATGGGCTTTACTCCATCATTGGTGTCCGGTTGCTGGGTAGGAGGTGATGAACGTGACATCCACTTTGGTACAATGACTTATGGACAAGGGGCTGCCGCCGCATTGCCTATCTGGGCAACTTATATGAAGAAAGTCTACGATGACCCGACTTTGGGATACAGCCAGACGGAAACGTTTAAACTGCCCGAAGGTTTTGACCCTTGTGCCGGTTCGGAAACACCGGACGGAGAAGTCTTCGAAGAAACGGGACTGGAC
>OJJH01000108.1_pt1 | contig 40670 bp, 46 predicted proteins | sample 1596251 | NCBI WGS metagenome assembly OJJH01 (sample SAMEA4350153, study PRJEB24818) | metagenome | biome: human; feature: gut; material: faeces | place: Denmark | collected 2013-09
TAATAATATACATATATTTGCAGCGGTTTTTAATCATGCATTTTATTATCAAAGGATGAGTCATCTATAAAATTAAAAGAATATTAATAAAGATATTACTAAGTTCTAATTGAACTTAGACATTCTTTATAAATCCACATATATTAATTTAAAAGTAATACTTATGAAAAAAAGCATCCTTTTGTTGTTCTTGTGCTTTTTCAGTTCCATAGGAATGATGGCACAAACAAAGTCAATCACCGGGACGGTAACGGATGGCGCTGGTGAAACAGTCATTGGTGCAAGTGTTGTAGAAGTAGGTACCACAAATGGTACAATTACAGATTTCGATGGGAAATTCACCTTAAAGGTTTCTCAAGGTGCGAAAATTACGGTTACTTATATTGGTTACACTCCACAGACATTTACAGTCGGGGCAGAGAACCACTATAATGTTATCTTAAAAGAAGACACAGAAGTATTGGACGAAGTAGTAGTTGTTGGTTATGGAGTTAAACAAAAACGGTCTACATTGACAACTTCAATCTCCAAACTTGATAACAAAACGCTAGAGAATGCAGCAGTTGCCAATGCAGCAACGGCATTACAAGGATCGGTCAGTGGACTACGGGTCATTAATACTTCCGGTTCTCCGGGTAGTGCGCCAACCATTGTCTTACGTGGTGGAGCAGGTATTGAATCTTCCAGCAGTCCTTTAGTAGTCGTAGATGGAGTAATCCGCTCGATGGATGACATCAACCCTTCTGATATTGAATCTATCCAAGTACTGAAAGATGCCGCTTCTACCGCTATTTACGGTGCACGCGCCAATAGCGGTGTTATATTGGTGCAGACTAAGAAAGGAAAAGCCGGTTCCGCGCAAATATCCTACAAATTCAAGGGCGGTATGAACTTCGCCCGCAAAGGATACGAATATATGAATGCCGAAGAATACATTAAATATGCTCGTCTAGGCTCTCATTATTCAGGAAGATCTCTTAGCGACATCGACAACACCAGAGGTTATGGTGCCGTGTATGGCCAAAATAATCCAGGAATGTATGATATCAGATATCTGGAAGGAAACGAACAGTTATTGAATGAAGGATGGAAGAAAATGACCGATCCCATTTCAGGCAAAGAAATTGCCTTCCACGACTATGGAACTACTCTCAGAGACGAAGTATACAAAGATCCCGCATTTACCCAAGACCACTTTTTAAGCTTCACCGGTGGAAACGAGAACGGAACATTTGCCGCATCGCTGGGATATTATTCTGAAGACGGCACTGTAAAAGGAACACAATACCGCCGGTTCAGCGGGACACTGAACGGTAACTACAAAGTGCTCCCTATTCTGAATATTCGTGCCGGACTTAATTTCTCAACTTCGGAATCACCGCAACTGTACTATGATGATATGGCCGACTTGTTCGAACGTATGCAGAGTATCGAACCGACTTGGCGCCCCTTCCTGGAAGACGGTTCGCCAAACTACGGATATGGAAAAAGAGATGGTAACCCGATGTATTGGCTGGACAAACTGACGAATCAGAATAACACCAGACGTACTACTATGAATATCGGTGCAGACCTGGAATTAATCAAGAACAAACTGTTCCTGAAAGAAAACAGTTCTATCTACTACGATGATTATACACGCGAATATTTCGACAAGGCTTACCGTGATTTTTGGAACAAGAATACAGAGCGCAAAGCCGGATATGAATATACCCGCAAAATACAACAGCAACATAGTGTACAATTAGAATACTCGGACACTTTCAAAGAAAAACATAATTTCTCCGCATTGTTAGGCGGTGAGTATTTTGAATACAAATATACGCAATACAAAGGTACAGGACAAGGAGCTCCTTTCGATGACATACCGACTTTAAATGTTGCATCCAAAGACAATGCATCTGCTTATTCTTATCGTGAAGGATACCGGATTTCATCCTTCTTCGGTCGTGCGACTTACGATTATGAACACCGTTATTTGTTTACCGCAGTCCTTCGCTATGACGGTATCTCCAAATTGTCCGACAACCGTTGGGGATTCTTCCCCGGAGTTTCTGCCGGATGGAACCTGCACGAAGAGGCTTTCTACAAAGACAGCAAACTGGCAGAAATCGTTTCTACCATCAAACCACGTATCTCCTATGGTGTCAATGGTAATGTAAACGGCATCGGCAACTATGACGTATACGGACAATACGAAAAACAAACAGCCTACAATGGTACAACAGGTATATTAAATACGAAAGTTATCAATTCACAACTGAAATGGGAAAAGAGTAAATCTTTTGAGTTAGGTTTAGATTTGGGATTCATGAACAACCGCTACAATCTGGTACTCGACTATTATAACCGTACGACTACCGACCTGCTGACTAACATTGATTTGCCGGGATATACAGGGTTCGATTCTTTCAAAACCAACTACGGTTCATTACGCAACTCCGGATTTGAAGTAGAAGCTAACCTAAATTTAATCACAAACCCGAAAGGCTTCAACTGGGATTTCTCATTCAACGCATCGTATGTGCACAACAAAATCTTAAAACTCCCTTATAACGGAAACGAAAACAACCGTAGAGGTGGTTCACAAGTATATTCAGGTCGTAAAACTGCAAGTGGCGAGGACGAACTAATATGGGTAGGCGGATATCAGGAAGGTCAGACAATGGGCGATATCTACGCATACAAACAAGTAAAAGTTCTAAGCAATTGGGATGAGGTAAAACAACTTGCAGGAAATTATATTGACGAGGTAGCAGGTCTGTACGGGCCCAACGTAAGCGATGCCGACAAGAGTAAATACAAATTGACCAAACCTATCGAACCGGGTGACGTATTATGGGGAGACATCAACGGTGATAATCATATCACCCAATATGACCGCGTAAAAGTAGGTAATATCTATCCAAAATGGACAGGCGGATTCTCTACTACACTTTCTTATAAGAATGTCTCATTGTACGGACGTTTTGACTTTGCTGTCGGACATACAATTCTGAACATGGTCAAGATGCGTTCATTAGGACAATCCGTAGGATTCAAGAATATTATCAAGGAAGGTCTGAACTGCTGGACAGAAGATAATCCTAACGCGTCTCTTCCAAAATCATACTATGACGATTCTTCCAACAAGAAGAATTTCTATCGCTCTACTTCAGGCGGTGATATTACATCTGTTAACAACAGAAATTCTATCTTATATGAGAAAGGTGATTATCTGGCACTAAGGGAGTTAACTTTAAGTTGGAAGATTCCGGCAAAATGGATTGCAAAAGCAAGAATGACAAACGCTTCTTTATACATCACAGGACAAAACCTGTTCTACATCACAGGTTATTCGGGCAGTTCACCAGAAGCGCCACTAGTATACCCAGGCGTTGACACAGGACGTTACCCGACTCCGAGAACAGTTTTGGTAGGCGCATCTATCTCATTCTAATATCATCAAAAAGATTCTGATTATGAAAAATAAAATATTATCACTAGCAATTTTAGCATCCTCCCTATTCTCTATGACAGGATGCCTCGATATAGAACCAGTGAGCAGTACCACGGATGAAAATATGTGGCAAAATGAGGGACAGTTCACCTCGTTTGTATACGGAGTGCACTCCCGCCTGCGGGACAACACATTCAACCTATTTATATTAGGAGAATTAAGAGCCGACATCTACAGCATAGAAAACAACGGATGGTCAGGCGAAAGTAACGACGCACAAATATACAGTGCAAACCTACTGACAAAAGAAAGAACCGGACTGAGCAATTTCGCCGGGCTATATTCAAATATCAACCAGATAAATCTGTTTATTGAGAAAGCTAAAAACAGTGATGTTGTCACCCAGAACGATAAAAACTATTATTTGGGACAAATGTATGGTTTAAGAGCCTTCTATTACTTCCACTTGCTCCGCTCTTGGGGAGATGTCGTATGGAACGACCAGCCCAGCATGGGGTTTGAAGTAGGAAAGCTGGAAAAAGCAGCCTCGCCGGCAACTGAAATCATGCAACATATCAAAGATGACATTAATCTCTCGGAACAAAGTTACGGAGAAGACTACAGTTTCCGTGAAGGAAGGGCATTTTGGTCCAAAGCTGCGACTTTGATGCTGAAAGCAGAAGTTTACCTGTGGGCAAGCCAACAAATGAATGGGGGAACAGGAGATGCGACAACCGCCAAAAATGCCCTGACCGAAATTCAGACTAAAATTGATCGTAGCAAACTTGATTTATTGAGTAATTATAGTGAGGTTTTTGATTATGGCCATAAGGGAAACAATGAGATTATCTTCACTATTCATAACAAGCAAAACGAAACAAACTTGTTTGGCGGAAAATGGCGCGACAACATGGTTCCTCAGCAAATCATATTAAATTCTTATTATGATATGGAAACTGGCGCAAATTTCAGATTGAATATGAACGGAACAATCCATTATCCGCTGGATATCAATATCTACAATCAATATGACAATAACGACATTAGGAAAAAAGCAACTTTGAAAGCTGTATATGAAGCCAGCGCCCCACATGATTACAAAGGTTGTTTTGCCTACAAATATCAAGGCACAACCCCCAGTGGCGCTTCCGAAAGGCTTATGGCTGACGATTATCCTATATATAGATACGCGGATTTATTGTTAATGCTGGCAGAAGCAAAATCTCTTTTGTCTGAAGATCCGACTAACGAGATTAACTTAATCCGCGCCCGCGCTTATGGAAATAAATATGACGATGCAACGATAGGATATCCCAACCTTGCAGGAGACAACGACGGTATCAAAGAAGTTCTACTCAGAGAAAGATTCAAAGAGTTCATGTTCGAAGGAAAACGTTGGTATGATTTGCGCCGCTTCGGCAATGACTATGTATACAAATATACTACTGCTGACAAGAATTTACCAGGACGTCTGCTTTGGCCTATCGACAGCAATACAATGACTGACAATCCTGCGTTGAATCAAACAAAAGATTATTAATATCAACTGTAAAACTAAAGTGTGTCAAAAGCCAGTAATAATCTCCATTCCCTTACAGGTTACTGACTCTTGACACATCATTTTAACGAAAGATATTCAGTAAGTTCTAAAATGTAAGGCGACTAATTCATTGAGAGTTAGTTGCCTTTTTTGTATTGCCAATTGTAGTAGAAAGAAGTACTCTATAAACTCATTTGCACACGAATTTGAACTAAATAGTACATAAAATATCCATCATGCTATCACATTCCACATATTTCTCATTATCAATACATTATATATAACAAATGATTTATTTAAAACGTATCTATCATACTTTTGCTACAAAAATAAGACATCTATCATATATAAAACAACCAGATAAAGGTTCCACAAGCATAAGACGGCTTTTTTTATTGCAATAAATCCGTATAAACCCAGCTACCATGATTTAATGCCCCAACTTGAATGGCTCTAAATTTATATCCCACATATGTGGGGATATATAGCCTGCATACGTGGGATATAAAAAGACTATCACTCCAAATAGACAGTAACAAATATACAATCTATTCTAAAAGCTTCTTTAACCAAGGAAGAACTAATTCCGATTTAAAATAATGATTAGAGCCGTCTACGTTCACCAATCTATAAAACTCATCTCTATCGAGTCCTTCCGGCAATGCGTCAAAGTCCGTCCGATTATGCGGATCGGCATATTTAGGATAATGATGTATCTCGATATTCTCCGGATGTCCGGCAATTTTATATGCAGCACGTACAAGATTCAAGTCACGATCCAGTCCCCCTTCCGTCAATATCATAGGACGGGGAGCCAAAGCAGCAACAATATCGGGGAAGTTGAACTTGTGCCAAAAGTCAGGTATCAGATGGCGGATAGAGTTGGGGAAAGGTCGTGTGCCGTCCTTATTAGGCACGGTCATTACCAATGCACGTTCTTGTGTTTGACACAGAAAATCATTGTAAACAAAAGCATAAATAGACGTATCTAGTGTTCCCAGTACCATTAACGGTTCTGTCCCCAGTGAAAAGCCACTTACGATAATCCGGTCTTTACGGATATAGGGCTGTGTTTTCATCCATTGAAGAACTTGCATATCAAGATAAGAAGTATATCCCAAATAACTCCATCCCAACTCTAACAGAATTCGCGACACCAAATCGTAATTATAATTTCTTCCACGTGCATAACATTCCAAATCCGAGGACTCACCGGCTGCCGGATTATCAACGGCTACTGCCACATAACCAGCTTTCACAAAATTTCGTGCCATTGTTGCCTTGGGATTCTGATAATCATCATTCAGCTTCGAGGAGACGCCCGGCTCGCCTGCCAATCCTTCTTTACTACCACCAGAACCAGGAATACATAAAACAGCAGGAACCGACTGCCGTAAAGAATCCGGTATCAGCACTAGAAAAGTAGATACACATTCGGGCAAAGGATAAAATTCCCACTTTTCCAGTTTGTAACCATCACGTTGCTTACTGTATAGCCGTTTAGGTGATGGTATGTCCTTAATTTCGGGAAAGTTCATAATCTCCTGCATTGACTTCCGTACTTTATGTTGCCATTCACGAAATTCTTCCCCAGTCATATTTTGCTGAAATGCACATTCTGGTTTCACATGTGAAAGCATTGCGTGAACAACTCCGTAAGTACTCAGGAATCGTCCATCCTGTCGTTCTGATTGAATGATATTATGTTCCCGTCCTATTACTTCCATAGTTTGGGCGGAAATAATGCTACTGTAAACTGTCAGCATTAATAAACCAACTATTATACTTTTTCTCATTGTAATGTTATATAATGAAAAGGTCACTCCTATCGTCCTATGATGAAAAGAATCCTTGGCATGATTTAGATAAAGTACGCCAAGGATTTATTAAATGAAAAGTTATTATTTAGTTTGCGGTATTGTCTTTCATACAACGAACTGGATAGCCATATGCTCTAGCCTGACTTCTCAGAGGGAAGAAATTAGCAGTATCATACATCAAACAACAAGCATTTGCAGCAGTTACCGGACTGTTACTCCAAGATTGCCCTCTATTAGCCGGGTTCTTTATTACAAATGTAGCATTATTCACATATCCCGAAGTTGCATAACTAGGAGTTGCCCCGACAGTAAAAGTACCTCCGGCATTTGAAATAAAATCAGCCATCGTACCATTAACATTTACAGTAACCGCACCAGTACTATATTTACCTCCAGCCGCAATATTTACAAATCCTGTCCAAACATATGCATGAGGTACACGATATCCCGGTGGACATGGATCATGGATAGTCTTACTACCAGACTCATTCACTACCGGACTGGTTGCTGTCACAATATTGGCGTTCCCCCACAAATCATTACCACCATCTACGAGCCAACTTTTTGCACCAGATGCTATGTAGCACATTGGATATCGGGCAATATCATTAGCTTCTATCGGTGTAGTAATCCATCCCCAAGTATTATCAGTAGCAACGGTCAGTGATTTAATAGCATCAAATGCGTTACCATCCTTGTCATAAGTCGTCAAAACTGTTACTGACCCAGCACTAGCATCATCTCTTTCCGGGAATGGATCTTTACGTCCCCATTGATAACGCATTCCTTGAGCTTTATTGTTTTTATTTACTGCCCAATATCCGTCAGAAAGAGCACCTAAGTTTCTATCCATCATTACAGGATTGACCAACTTATTATAGTCATTGTAGTCCGAATGAATAGTATATGTTTCCACTTTGGAATCCAAATCAGCATCCGTCACCCAAATATGCCAACTCCAAAGAATTGTAGTGCCATCTGCTGCATAAGCTGCAATAACAGCGTTTCCTGCATCCAAAGACGTATTCTCGGAACCGTTCAAGGTAAAGTAAATATATCCATTTTTCAGTTGGACTCCATAAATCAATCCTGGCGCAGTCTGCCAAAGTATATTAGCCGATGCCGGTGCTAATGTTTTCGGAGTAATCCCAGGAGCAGTTCCCGATAGCGGGTCATAATCAGCAACAGGCTGAGTAGTAGCACCATTTCCCATCACCGTAGCTTTGAAACGATATTCCTGTCCGGCTTTGCCAGCTATGTAACAGTTTGCCGTTTCGTTCTCGCTCAAATCGATAGAGGTATCCACTACAGAACCACTAGTCAATTGATCTAAATCCAAAGTCAAGGTAGTAAATTCTCCGGCAATTATATTCATCCAATCAATCTCACCAGTCAAAGCAATATCTTCAACACCTGTTTTCTCCAATATGAGTTTAACAGGGCATTTTGCTGAAGATAAAGCCAATGGATTTACTGAAATATATCCATGAAATTCTTTATTTGCGACCAATTCCGGTGCATTATCTATTTTCAACAAGACATCGGAAGAACCTTCAGAAATACTAAATGAGCCCGTGGTCAAATTGAACTTATAATTCCCAACCAAAGGTGTTCCCTCTGGTGCAGAAAGTTCTATCGACTTCACTTTCCATCCCGGATACTTGGCTACTGTAGTATAAGCGACATCCAAATACCCCAATGCATGCTTAAATGTCACTGGAACGGCGTTTTCCACTTCTGATGTGGTTATTGCTGCATATGTCAAAGCAGTGCTTGCCAAGTGAGCATTGGACGTCCCCGACTGCAATTGCGTACTATTCAAAATCCCCGCTATGGATGTTGCCGCAGTGTTAGTTTTACTATAAGGTGAATAAACATAGAATGTATGTTCACCACTCCCCCACGCTACCTGTGTGTAGAACATCCCCTCGGTCTGTCCCACAAAAGGAGCTGCAACGCCCACAACAAGGTTGTTTGTTTTTGTCTGCTCGCAGAAGAAGCCTATTTTACTATCAGCCGCCCAAGTCGTCTTGTTATCACCCAACTGTGACTGGCAATTAAAGAAAATCTGATTTCCTCCCGCCGGACGTGTAAAATCAGTCTGAGTATAGTCATCGTCACTGCATGCAGTAGCAAGTAACACTGCACAGAGTCCTAAGACTGAAAATATAGATTGTTTTTTCATCTTTGTATGATTTAAATTTTAATGAATGATATGAATCTGACAGGCAGACTAATAACCCGGCGTCTGCTGTACCAATGGGTCCTTCGACATTACCGTAGCATCGACAGGCCATAACAAATGTTTCTCGACAAGGTCGCCCGTAACGCTAATCTGAAGAGCTTTAGCCAATTCTCCATCCTTCATACGGCGGATGTCATACCAACGCTTACCTTCACCAACAAACTCTTTGGAGCGTTCTTCCAGAATCGCTTCTTCTGCTGTCTCACTACCACGGGGGTATTTATTGGCGGCATATGCGGAACCGTATGCACGTTCACGGACACTATTGATGTATGCAGCAGGATCACCTCCCTGCAATGCCACGATTTCAGCTAGCATCAACTGCAAATCCGCATAGCGATAGACTGGCCAGTCATTCGTAAACTTACGTATATCATTGTCCAGTTCTCCTTTATATTTATTCAAGAGTATGGCTGCCGCTCCGCCGTCTACCTTATATACATCAAAGAAAGTGGCGCTACGACGAATATCGCTTTCACTGAATGTATCAAAGAATTCTTTTGTATACTGATAGTTAGATGCCGTACCATTCAGTTTCAAAGGATTCACATTATTACCTTTGTACTCTACACCATCTGCATTCTCGAAACCTACCAGATTGGTATTCGTAGGATACATGAATTTGCTAAAGAAATTCTCTTTCTCATTCAGCATGTAGCGAATTACGAATATCATTTCTTTATTATCTTTCTTCTTTACGTCAAAAACCTCTTCAAAGCTGGTCTTGGAAGCAAAGTCGTATTCGCCGCAATCTATAATATCCTGCAACGCTTGCTTTGCTGCCGCCAAGTCGGCCGGTATATTTTTCGAGTAGACGCTTCCACCGCCAATGGGTTTTACCTTACATCCCCACAACAGGATTTCAGCTCTCAACATCTTTGTTGCTGCCTTGCTCCAATAAGAACTCTTGTCTGTAGAATTGATGGTAAATGCATCATCTGCAAAATAATCTTCTGATGCCTTGATGTCTTTTACAAGGAAATTGTAGACTTCTTCTTCCGTAGCCCGCGGCTGATTCAAGTCGGAAGGGGTAAAACTACCGTCCATCACACGTGCGGTTTCAACTAGAGGAACTCCGCCATAGGTACGGAACAGATGAAAGTAATAAAAGCTTCTCAATCCGTGCAACACACCCATATAATAGTTCTTTTCTGTTTCATTCAAGGCAGAACTGCCGGGTACGGACTGGATGGCATGGTTAATCTGCATGATGTCCATATAGAAGTTACCCCAGTTACTTATTACAGAATTAGCTTCGGTGAGGTTGTTTGTCACAGCCGGCACATCGCTAATAGTCTGATTGAACAAGGAAGAGTTTGAGCCGTAAAAGGTTCCACCTCTAAGTTCACCCATTTTGAACAACACTTCCTGACGTTCGCGAACACGATAATGCAAACCACGCACAAAACGTTCCGCCTGATCTTTGGTACTCCAGTAATTACTGATACCGTAGGAGTCTACCGGACTCAAGTCCAAATAATCGCAAGACTGCATGGCTCCTATCAACAACACTAATAATGTATATTTTATTTTTTTCATAATGCTATCTTTCTTTATGATTTTAGAACACAACCTTTAATCCCATCAGAACTGTCTTAGGCAAAGCATATCCGCCCTTGTTGCTACTGGTGGTCCCATATTCAGGAGTATAGAGACGATTGTCCGTTATGTAGAACAAATTCTGTCCGGTAAGCGTCACCGTCACTTTATCCATGAGGGCTTTTTTAGTCCACTGCGAAGGTAAATCGTAGCTCAAGGAAATCTCACGGGCACACAGGTAAGAAGCATCTTCCCAGAACAATGAAGTATTGCGGGTATAGTTCTTTTTAAAGTTAGTGTCGTTAGTCATCAATACCGGAAGTTCTGCACCCGGATTATCTTCCGTCCATGTCTTTTTAGCCAAATCCGGAACATTGAAGTGACCGGAAGTGATACCCATGAAATATTGATAACCGCTATTCCACTTCTTGTATCCCAACGCATAGTCGAACCGTGCAAATAATGTCAGACCTTTCCATGTAACGGACGTATTGAAACCACCCATCCACTTTGGAATCTCATTGCCAAGCTTCACCTGATCGTACGTATCAATAATTCCATCACCATTCACATCGTACCATACTGCATCCCCTGGAGCTAACTGCTGTGCATTTTTCTGCTGTTCAACTGTCAACTGCGCATAAGCCGCCGGACCATAGACCGGTTTAGAAGGAATCTTGTCTACGTAATAAGCATAATTTGCCAAATCGGCTTCGTCACGTACAACGTGCATCATCTTAAATCCGTAGATATCACCATAAGACTGTCCTTCCTGCATTCCCCCCTTCCATACGGTTTCATTACTACCTTTGCCTTTGTAAACTTCCGTTCCGCCCTGGCGGTTGTTCTCATTACCGTTATCGGGCAATTGCAGAATTTTGGATTTCACAAAAGTGATGTTGGCACCTACATTCCATTTAAAGTCCTTACGATCAAAAATGCGGTAATTGACTTCAAGCTCCATACCCTGACTACGCACAGCGCCGTTATTTGTCGTCATCGAGCCTACACCGGATGAGGAAGCTAAAGGTACATTAGCAATCAAGTCGGTAGTCTTTTTGTTGAAGTAACCTACGGCCAAGTCTACCTTATTAAACAATCCTAATTCTATCGCAGTATCAAAAGAAGTCGTCTTCTCCCAACGCAATCCGGGATAAGCAATATCGTTAATCAACAGACCGTAGATACCGTTGTAGTTACCGGCATTTCCATAACTGCCTTGTAGTTCGTACACCCCAATACCGTTCACGTTACCATTCTGCCCGTATCCCATACGAACCTTTATGTTGGAAAATATATCCAGATATTTCTCCATGAATTCTTCACGATACACATTCCATGCGGCACTGACACCAGGGAAAAATCCCCAACGGTTGTCTACCAGCTTGGAATAACCGTCGTAACGTCCGGAAAAAGAGAAAAGATACCTGCTTTTATAGTCATAGGTCGCATTTACAAAACCGGACATGATACGCTCCTGTGTGTGAGTGGTAGACATGTTACGGGTAGATTTCCCATTAGCATCCAACGGGGCAGTAAACTGCAACCCGATAAAATCATCGGAAGTAGCTCCCTGGCCTGATGCCGAGAGTCCGTAGTTATATTTGTCTATAATTTCAAAACCTCCGACTGCACTGACGTTATGGTCACCGAATGAGGCATTGTAATTAAGAATGGCGTTGTAAGTCTGATCCAGTTTGCGCGCATAAGTAGCAGAAGCTTTGCGGTTAGAATTCAGCTTGCCGGGAGCAGTAGGCAATTCTTTATCAAAAGATTCTGTTTCTTTCATCCAAAGATACCACATACCACTCAGTTTCAGACTAAGTCCTTTCATCAAATCCACTTGAAAAGAAGTTCCCAATGTGGTCTTATAAGCTGTATTTCTACGATAATAATAGTTCTTCATCTCATTCCAGTTGGCATTTTGGGTATTATTGAGTAGTGTAATAACTGTTCCATCCAGATTAGCCCCCTTGAAAGTAGGCGGGGCCGCAGCCACTACGCTCCAGAAATTAGCGTCACTCATGTAGTTAGGGTTGGTTTCCGAACGTGAAAAGTTTACGAAACCGGAAGCTTTCAACCAACTTTTAATTTTATATTCACCATTTAAGTTAAAAGACAAACGCTGGTATCCCGACTCCAACGGAAAACCCGTTTCATCATAATATCCGATACTTGAATAATACTTACCTTTATCGTTTCCACCGGAGAACGAAACATTATAATCCTGCGTCCAGGCATCCTGCGTGTTCAACTTCATAAAATCAGTTTCCTTGAACAATAGATAATTGTCTGAGGCAGGATCTTTCATCGACTGCCAACCGTAGTCCAGGAGATACTTATTTTTATCCGTCAGAATAGATGTACTATAGATACCGTTGCTGCTTTTATTTCCGTCGGCAGTAATGTCATTTCCTGTACCCCATCCATTCACCAAATTCATATCGTCTCCACTACGCTTTGCCGCCATACGCTCCCAATAGAGATAATCACGGGCATTCATAAAATCATAGTTGTCGCGGGCAAAACCTTTACCGATATTTACGTTCAAAGTTACTGTTGTTTTTCCCACATGACCGCTCTTGGTAGTCACCAATACTACACCATTGTTGGCACGTGCACCATATAATGCTGTCGCAGCAGCATCTTTCAAGACTTCAATAGACTCAATATCGTTGCTGTTGATATCATTCATATCATCTTTCTGCACACCGTCGATAATATACAACGGACTACCTGAACCGTTCAAAGAAGCACCTGCACGTACCTGGATAGAAGGGCCTGCTCCTGGTTGACCGGAAGTTTGTGTAACACGTACACCAGTAACCGTACCAGCCAAAGCTGTCAATGGATTGGAACGTACACCTTTCTCCAAAACTTCAGAAGATACTTTGGATATAGCTGCCGTCAGTTTATCTTTAGTAACGGTTTTACCATAACCTGTGACAATAACTTCCTGCAAACCTATGGCATCATCTTTCATCACTACCATAATATTCTTGCGTCCATCCACCGAAACATTCTGTTGAACATAACCTATGTATGAAAAAACAAGAACCGATTTGTTCTTCGTTAATGTTAACGTATATTTTCCATCCAAATCTGTAATAGCACCATTTGATGTGCCCACTTCCAATACAGAGACACCAATCAAAGGCTCTCCTGCAACATCTTTCACAACACCACTTACCATTTGCCCAACTTGTGCATATATGCTGACAATGGAACAAAGCATGGCCCCTACCATGAAAATTACTTCACGGTAGTACTTTAAATGTATTTTTCTCATATTAAAGAAGTTATTTAGTAGATAATATAAACAGTTCCAATCTCATCCATCCAGCCGGACGAGTTGATAGTTTTTGGAATCCCGGCTCATCACCGAGTTCGGCAACAACAGCCATGTCACCATCAGGCAAAAGAGCCATACATGTATATCCTGCAGCTTTGTCATAAAGTACCATTTGGTCTGCCGGGTCGAATGTATGCGAATGACCTCCAAAGAATTTAGCTTTAGCCAAATATAATATACCACGATCGTCATGAGCTGCTGTCTCAGCAATCCCTTTCGAACCACAGTAATACAACCATTCATCCTTTACTATAACACTTCCTGCACAGCCTTTGGCTGGAGTAGGTAGTGCTGTCGAAGCATAATCTGAAAAAGAAGGCCATTTGGCTCCACCATCTGTACTTACATAGTTCTGACGGTATCCGTTATAACGGATATTGCCAATCAATGCACCGTCAGGCGCTTCCGTTACTGTCCATTCACCGGACTTATTAGGTTGCCCGGTTTCCCACGTCACTCCGTTATCATCTGACCACATAGCTGTATTTCCGCCATTTGAAACGGTGCCAGCAGCTTCATTCACCTTAAAAGTACGTATAGGAACAATCAGACGGTTCTTATATTGTTCACTTGATGTCATTTGTACTCCTGAACCAGGACCAAAGCTACCAATCATTCTTGTCGCACCACTAAAAATTCCAATTGTCACTTCGTCTGTAAGATCTTTTTTTGTCCAATTTAATCCATCATCTTCCGAAGTATACATTATAGCTCTATTGTTATAACCTTGCTTGCCCGACTCTTTACCTACGGCATCCCATAAAGAGGTAAACAAAAAGATTTTCCCTGTAACTTGGTCGACAACAACAGTCGGATCCATATATGACAACTTTGATGAAGTAGTTTGACTGGTTAAGTTCTTTTCAGTCCATGTTACCCCCTTATCAGTACTACGTTTCATCAGAATATCCGTCCGCCCCGCTTTGTCTTGCCAAGTTCCATAACGAGCTTCACAAAAAACAAGTATGCTACCTTTCTTTGTAACCGCGATAGCAGGAACACGATATGAAATGTCATTACTTGCTTTCGAATTGAATACAGTAATTGTTGGAGAAGCTACCTCCCATACCGGTTCTGAACCAGGCTCAGGGTCAGGATTTGGATCCACAACCTCATCCGGATAAGGTACCGGACTGAAATCATTAACGTTATCATCCGAACAGGCATAAAGAAGGCATAATCCGATATTTAGAATTAAAGTATTAAATAAATATTTCATAAATAAAAAAATTAAAGATTAATAATAGGCACTAAAATTAAATCTAGCTTTAGCCAGTCAGCCGGTCGTTTAAGAGGTTTTATATTAGGTAACGATTTACGAGTAAACGATTGTGTATCTGCTGTTTCAAAGATTATAGCCATTCGTTCGTCCGGTAACAAAGCCATACAGCTATATCCGGAAGCTTTGTCATACAAAAGCAGACTATCATTCCAAGTTTTTCCGCCATTACAACTTTTATATAAAGTCAACCCAGCTCTTTCGTCATATTCTGGAGTTTCCGGAATTCCCTTTATTCCAGAGAAATAAAGATGTGCACCTTTCCCTAGCACACTAGCTTGGCAGCCTTTAGACACGCCAGGCAGAGTCGGATCTTTCACTGCTTTACTCCAAGTCATGCCTCCGTCTTTGCTATATGCTACCATACGTGCACCTGATACCCGAGCATTATACACTAAAACTCCATTAGGAGATTCTGCAATCTGAAACTCATTATCTGTATCTCCATTCCCTCCTACTGTCCACGTTTCACCATGATTGTCTGAGAAAATAGCAACATCATGTGCTATTTTTCTTTCTGTATCAGAAATACGGGCCGGCAAAATTAAACGTCCACTGTACTTCTCACCTACCATCTGCAATCCTGCTCCCGGACCAAAACCATATATATAGCGTCCATCAGGTATCAAAGATGCAGTAACATCAGCTGGAGCAGACCAAGACTGACCATTATCATCCGAAGTAATAAGAATGGCACGATTATTAGCTCCTGAATGGTCATCTGCCGGCCAGAAAGTCGTAAAAAGAAAAACCTTGCCAGTGCTTGAATCTAAAATAGGGGTTGGATCCATATAAGCCCCGGTAGTTCCTTTTGTCAAATCTTGCATGACCGACCATGTCTGACCATTATCTGTACTACGCTTTACTACTATATCTGTACGACTTTTGTCTTGCCAACTTTCTCTACGCGCTTCACAAAATACAAGCAAAGAGCCATCTTTAGCTGTCAATAATGAGGGAATACGATAACTATTCACATTATCATCCCCTGCAGAAAACACGGTGTATTTAGGAAACTCAGAAAAAGTGTTTTTAGTATTTGACTGCGCTTCTCCTTTCATATAAGAAAAGAGAAGCATAAGTCCTGCTAATAGTATGCTTTTCGATATACACATAGTTTTAGATTTAATCTTTAAAAGCTACATAATACTTCAAAGAAGTTCCTTACAAAGCATATAACTGCGAATCATCATACGAGGTATATGGAAAGGACCTTTAAAGAGATTCCCTTTGGCAGGTTGGGCTACGGTACCGTCACGGTGAAGATAACCATACCACTCTCCGTACTCCTTATCGGGGAAGTGAGCGTACGTCCAATCACTGATCTGCTTATGCATCTGAAGATATTTCTCATCTCCGGTAGCCTGATACGCATATAAAGTAGCAATAATAGCTTCTGTTTGCGGCCACCAGAATTTCATATCCTGAGAATAATCTTGAACCGGAAGATTACGGCAGTCACGGAAATTGATGATTCCACCGAACTCCTTGTCCCATCCCCATTCCCAGGACCAATCGAGAATTTGAAGAGCCAATTGGAGTAAATCTTTATCCCAGTTGCGATATTTAGCTTCTTCCATGATGAACCAGGCCGTTTCAATACAATGTCCCGGATTTATGAGACGTCCGTTACAAGTATCAATAAACTCACCATTGGGTCCTACCATCTCAAGCAAAGCTTTGAATTCAGGATGAATGAAGTATTGACGTAATGCTACAATCGAACGGTCTATTTGCTCTGTCAGCACCGGGTCGTCAACAACCATACGGATTCGAGAAGCTGTATTGATCAAGATCATCGTTATTGAATGCCCCCGTGCTTCCAATGCAGGCAGATATTTCGGTTCCAACAAACCGGGAGTTTCAAGAAAATGCTGTATGCTCTTGAAAATCTCCAAAGCTCTCTCTGCATATTTTTTATCACCAGTTGCCAAGGCATATTCTGCCATTGCAATAGCAGCAAACCCTTCGGAGAACACATAACGACGTTTACGCAAGGGAGTACCATCTTCCGTCACTTCAAAAAACATATGTCCGTCCGTATCAAAGCAATGGGACTCTATAAAGTCAATACAACTTTTCGAAGCGGAAAGCCATTCGGGATTTTTCTCTATATTATTATATGCAAATGCTGCTATGAAACCAAAACGTCCCTGAAACCACACAGACTTTGTGGTATCTATTATATTACCATCGCGATTGACGCAAGTATAGACACCGCCATGTTTACGGTCCAAACCATACTTCATCCAGAACGGCATAATGTTGTTCATTATGTCGTCCTTATAGGATGCAGCCCATTGATTTATATATTCTGTTTCGTTCATGTCTCGTACTATTAGAATTTATTACAACGTTCGAAGAAATGGATTGCTTCCAATTCTGCTTTCATCTGCGCCTCTTCTGCATCTGTCATATTCTGAAACGGAGTACGGTTCTTACCTAAATCAAGACCTATCAATTTCATGATGCGTTTTCCGCCGACTATATTTCCACGGAAATGACAGATAACATTAATCACTTCTTGTGAGAAATTCTGCCGTTCGCGAGCTGTTTCCAAATCACCCGCTTTCCATGCATCGATAATACCGACTAACTCTTTTCCGTTATAATTGGTAGTTCCCCCAATGCCACCTTGAGCACCGCCCATAGCCAGACAAGGAAGAATCGTTTCATCCTGACCATGCAGCATATCGAACTTACCATTCTTATATAAACGACACTGATTGTACTCATACATACTTTCAAAAGTATATTTGATACCTGCAAAATTAGAAATACGTCCATCTACTGCTTCCAACAATTTAACCATCGGCAAAAAAGCGCCATTAAATGCCGGAATATGATAATAATAGAAAGGCAGTTCGGGTGCACCGGATGCAATCTCTTCGATGTACTTAACTAATTCTTCAATACGTCCAATCTTCGGAAAGGGTGGAGCCATAGCACCAATACCCCATGCGCCGATCTTTTGTGCATGTTCGGCCAGCATACGGCTCGCTTTCACACAGCAACTGCCAACATGTACAATCACTTTAAAACCTTCAGGAGCAACAGATACCCAACGTTCAGCCAGTTGCATACGTTCTTCTTCTGTCAGCATATAGCCCTCACCGGAAGAGCCATTGATAAAAACTCCTTGCAGCCCATTCTTTACCAGCATTTTAGCGTATGCTTCAATTGGTTCTAAATTTATTTCACCATTTTCATAAAAAGGAGTAAACGGTGCATCAATAAGTCCTTTAATTCGTTCCATCATTTTATTTTTTATAAAGTTAGTATTATTCTCAATCTACCATATTATCTGTCTTCGGCCTTAAGAAATAGATTTGAAGTACCAATGCCACAGCTACTACAATGCTTAACATTGCAAATCCTTGTCCCAAGCTTCCACCATCTGTCCATTTGCCAAGAACCTCGGTCACGGCAGCTCCGGCAAATACTCCGGTCATATTCATTATGCCATAAGCGGTTGCACGATGTTTTGCCGATACGAACTGACACAGAATAGGCATATTATTTGCATCAAATATTCCAAAACCAATACCAAAGAGCAGTCCCGCACCAATCACACTGATAAAGCTATGACCAAAACCAAGCAAAAGCAACGCCGGTATGGTCATTCCCAAACCAATAGCTCCTGTATAAATACGTCCACGAATATTTTTTTGCACCCAACGGTCGGACAATATTCCACCTAGAATAACACCGATAAAAGACGATACTGCAATTGTTATGGTAGAGATCGGACCTGCCTCAGCCATAGGAATATTCAGACTATCTGCAAATAACGTCGGAAGCCAATTCTTTGTAGCCCATCCCGGAAGGCTGGGAGCAGCAAAATAGATAAGAATTATCCAAAATGCCCAGTTAGTAAACAGCAAGGAAAGCCCACTTATGACAGAAGGTTTCTTCTCTTTAGGAGTATTGTCTATTTCCTTAACAGCAATATTATGAATAGGATTTTCTTTCAAAAATAATATAAGTACCAAAGAATAGGCAATACCAACAATACCGAACCAATGAAAAGTGCTCTGCCATGAAAAAACTGCAGCAGCCGTAGCCCCAAAACCACCGATAGCCTGGCCTACATACAATCCCGTCATATGTACTCCTACCGCTAAAGAACGTGATTTCCCCTCATGCCAGTCAGCAATCAACGACAAAGCCGACGGAATATACAACGCTTCACTGATTCCCATTATAGCACGTAACCAATAAAGTTCGTGAAAATCTTGAGCATACCCCATCAAGAAAGTAACAGCAGACCAAACAAAAAGACTGCCAACCACCAACCATTTACGATTTACCCTATCTGCTATTATTCCGGCAACGGGACTCATAAAACCATATATCCACAAAAAAATAGCCATCAAAGCTCCAAAAGCCTCTGCTTTATTCAACTCCACAATATCAACTTTCATAGCTTCTTGCATAGTAGAAAGCATCTGGCGATCCATATAATTAAGAAGCGCCACTATCCACAATAAACCAACTACCACCCAGGGATAAATATTCTTGTTTTTCATATAAAGTAAATTTTTATGTTTCACTCGTATTAAATCATTGCAAACATATAGACATTTTTATTATTATCCAAATATTTAATTAAATATTTTATTATATCACGGTAATTAATTAATAAGCAATACACAACAATAGTCTATACGACTAAAAAAGGCAGCGCTACTACAATAAATAACGCCACCTTTTTTTTGCATCGAAAAGCAAACCAATAGTAAATCAAAGCTTTACTTTAGCTATTAATTTACGAATTTTACCATGACCGATAACCGGCGCATGAGGATCCTCCGGATATACAATCACAAATTGTCCCGGTAGCAGATTAACATAAGTAGTAGGACGATCCGAATATAAAGCACATTCTTCCTCTTTAGAATATGCCTTAACCTCATTTTCCAAATCCTCTAAAGCTTTCCAGCCAATCGTTTCTGCGCCCTCTAACAGAATATGCACATCAATGTAATCGTGATGCAACTCTAAAACCTGCTTATCAGGAGCTACACACTCTGGATTTACATTATTAATAAATAGACGCTCACCATCAATCTCAATACGCCCCAATTCCGCGTGAAGTAAATCATGCGTTTTCACATAGTCAAATAAACGTCCAAACATAGGGTGGAGCCCTTCAATGCGCTGACTATTTTGCAGATTAGATACAATCATATTTCTCCTTTTATTTATAGTTAAACAATATCTGCACAAATATAGGACTAATATTTAATATACATGTTTGTATTAATAAAATTATTTATTATATCAATTTGCAAAACCTGATATTTTGCATTAGTCATTTGTGCCAAAGAAGAATACAGAAACGGGCATTACAACAAATTCAAATTCATCAAACACCTATTAATAAATAAATTTATTATCTTTGTGGAAAAGAATAAAGAAGAACTAAGATGAAACAACATTTACTGAAAGAAATAGAAGCAGGAACCAAAAACGCTCTTCTCAAGAAGAAGATTATTACGCATTATATATATAGTGGTAGTTCTACTATTACAGATTTAGCAAAAGAACTAGATCTTAGCGTCCCAACTGTCACAAAATTCATTAGCGAAATGTGTGAAGAAGGCTATATTAATGATTATGGCAAACTGGAGACAAGTGGTGGACGTTATCCCAGCTTATACGGGCTTAACCCCGAATCCGGATACTTCATTGGGGTAGACATCAAGAAATTTGCGATTAATATAGGTTTAATCAATTTCAAAGGTGATATGGTAGAATTAAAAATGAATATCCCCTTTAAATCAGAAAACACTTCAGAAGCACTTGATGAGCTATGCAGGCTTATTCTCCAATTTATAAAGAATGCAGATGTTGACAATGATAAAATATTAAATATCAATATAAATGTTTCCGGTAGGGTAAATCCTGAATCCGGGTATAGTTTCAGTCTATTTAATTTTGAAGAAAGACCCTTAGCAGAGGTGCTAACTGAAAAAATTGGATTTCGGGTAACAATAGATAATGATACACGCGCTATGACCTATGGAGAATACATGAAGGGATGCGTAAAAGGAGAAAAAGATATTATCTTTGTAAATGTTAGTTGGGGGTTAGGTATCGGCATTATTATTGATGGGAAAATATATACCGGAAAATCAGGCTTTTCCGGAGAATTTGGACATACAAATGTCTTCGACAACGAAATAATTTGCCATTGCGGAAAAAAAGGATGCCTGGAAACCGAAGCATCCGGTTCTGCCCTTCATCGAATATTAATCGAACGTATTCAAAACGGAGAGAGTTCTATTTTATCAAACAGAATTTTATCAAAAAATAATGCATTAACTCTTGATGAAATTATCGCTGCCGTGAATAAAGAGGACTTACTCTGCATTGAGATAGTAGAAGAGATTGGACAGAAACTTGGGAAACAGATCGCAGGATTAATAAATATCTTTAATCCCGAACTGGTTATCATAGGCGGAACTCTGTCATTAACCGGTGATTATATCACCCAACCCATCAAAACAGCAGTGCGCAAGTATTCTCTAAATTTGGTCAATAAAGATTCAGCCATCATGACTTCCAAGTTGAAGGACAAAGCTGGTATTGTAGGGGCTTGCATGTTGGCACGCAGCAGAATGTTCGAGAGTTGACTCTATCTTCAGCGCCGGGAGAGAAAGTTATCTATAAAACGAACAATGTAGACTACGGCAACCCCGGCAACAACTAAAACAATAATACGACTTAACATAGATGTATTTTTATATTTCACATAAAATCCAAACAAAGAGACATTCCTAGTCATACTAAAAGAATTCTGTAAAAAATAAAACGCTGATTATTAACTTAATAATCAGCGTTTTATTTGAGAGCCGCTAGCCAGACTTGAACTGGCGACCTACGCGTTACGAAGTCCCGTACAACGGCTCTATTATTATACTGATTACTAATTTATTAAATGCTCTTTTCTTACCTTTTCAAAAAACAATCTACTATACAATTGCTGTTTTTAAGATAGAACTGAGATGTTAATATTGAGTTTTGAAATAATTAACAGAACACATATCTACTATAGATTTACTAATATATCATAAGAGGATACTGAAGTATCTTTCGATAAATACTTAACTTTGCTCATAAACAATTTACCTCTATTATTTTTTGCACTTATATAGAAATAAGAATGCTCAGTAGATATTGTACATGTTTCGCCTACGGCAACATCTTTGGTATCAATCATTTCTAGCAGTTCCGCATCATCATCTCCAGAACTCATAATACATACATCTACATCATGCCAATTTACACCAGTTAGATTTTTTATTGTATAAGTTTCTTTGCCATCATCATCTGATGAACATGCTGCTAATAACATCATTGGCAGTATTGCCATTAAAAATAAAATCTTTTTCATAACGCTTATTTAGTTTGTTTTAAATCATCAAGAAAATTGATATGTTCCATCGTTTCATAATATTTATTCAATGGATACAGTTGTGTTATTTGCAACAGTTGCATCAAATTCATATCCTATTTTCATTTCCGCCTTAGACCCACAAGGAAGAGGAATGCAAGTACAACAGAATATAACTACCGATAAAGGAGTACGGTTTTTACCAGTAATATAAACTTCAGAAGAAGCAAAATTGACAACATCTCCAGAAGGCAAGGTCATATATCGAACCTTAATCCCTAAACGCCCTTTTGTTCCGAACCATGCGGATCTTTTCGCCTCATAAACCGTTCCTTTTGCTATTGTACCTGCTGGAATAGCTATTTTCTTGTCAATAATAATATCTCTTGAAACTTTAAAGTCGATGGTTTGCCCTTCATGGACTTGAGATGCTTTTACATTATTAATCGCTTCTAAAGACACTATTGTACCAGCTTTTATAACTACATCACTTTGCTTCTGGGCTTTAGATGGCATACACAAAAATGCAACCATCATTAAAAATAAAATCTTCTTCATTGTGCTTTAATATTTAGTTTGTTCTTTAATTCGTTGAAAATGTCAGGATTTTCCATATCCAACCATGTATATCTTTTATAACTATTCCGATCAAAAGACTGCTGCTTTTCATATACAAATAGATAATATTTGTCACACAAAACAATAACAGATGACTCCAACAACTGAGCATAAGATTTAGCTTGCAAGAAAGCATCCTCTATCGCCTGGTTGTTCTTCATGTGCAGCTTGGCTTCAATCAGAACTTTTGCCCTTTCCTCATTGGGCTTGTTATCATAATGGAGTGCATAATCAGGAAATACCCTATGACCTCTCCCCGCTTGGATTGGTAACTGCCGGATGAAGTCTTTGTTTTCGTACCACCCCATAGAATTAAGTAAGGGTTCCAACAATTGTTGTTCTACATCATGCTCGTACTCTACAATTACATCTTTGGGTAAGGTTGGAGCATACAGCTTTGGTAAAGTCTCTATATCAAACCCTTTTGTTTTTATGATACGCAATAGCTCCAAATAATCCTCACTATTAACTGCCCATCCGTTTACTCCTTGAAAGTTCTTTCTTATGAGTGGGTGCCCGGAGAAGTATTCATCTTCCCGAAGCTCTTTTAGTGTAATATGAGGAATGTCTATTCTGTTACTTACATAAGTGTTGCTGTAATAATGTGTAAATGGGTCAATAACTCCATCTACTTGGGCTATCCATAAACAGGTAATTGCACTAATTGGTGCTGTTTCGTAATGAATCAGAATGTCTCCCTTCTTCGTTTCTTGATTTGACTGCCAAAATCCGGTAGTCCATTGCTCGCCATATCCTCTTATCAATCCACCAATGAACCATGCTTGTGATGGTTGGGGGATTTCACTCTTTTTCTCCGTGTGTAGGAGATTTGGTGCATAATCGTACATGAATGCACTCAATTCATCGGGTGTCAGGTTGTTTTTCGTCCTGAACAGATAGAATACCTTACATAACTCCCAGTAATACATACATCTGCTTTTGTAATCTGGCTTTTTGGGAATAGATGGCAATTCTATCTCGAAATAGTCGGCTAACCTTTTGAGTTCATAGAATCTGTCAATGTACAAATATGGAAAGAAATATTCACCAAGCAGGCAATTTAACTCCATTGATAGAAATGGAATGTATTCAAGCATCAAGTCGAAATCTCCTATCTTCAATACTTCTTCATTTTCTATCCGTAATCCTGTAGAGATAATATCTTCATATATATTACCAGCTTCATCAAGTGACGGATATTCTATACCTTCAAAATCGGAAACTTTATAGCACCAAAAATCTTCCAGTATTTTGCATATAATTTCCTTGTTGAAATTGTCTTTGATACTTGGGTTATAACGTTCTAAAAGTTGCTCCTCGTCTATCCATTCCTTTCTGTCTGAAAAGCTGGATATGACAGTTTCTCCTTCCGGGGAGTTCTTATATAGATTCCATATATATTGATTGAACTTCATCTTATACCCAGTTCATTACATTGACCACTCCTACTACTATTGCCCAGTCTTGAATTTCACTGGCAGGAAGATCATATGGTATAAAACCCTCTTCTTCATTAAAAGATACACATTTTATATATCCTTCCTTTTCTGAAGGCATTACTTTTTTTATAACCACTCCATCTGGGGTTGCCAAAGCATACACTTCCCCCCACCTTACATGAGATCTACTTTTCCAAATTCTGCATCCTACAATAGAACGTTCAGGAATGCTTCTTTCTGGATATTTTCTATTTATCATACTACGCCCACGTGTTCTCATAGTAAAATCACACCCAGCTAAATCGGGTATAATGTATCTATCGCATTTATTAGCTTCTATCGCTATTTCAAACCCTGAAGGCATTCCGCAAGAAGCAGCTTCCAACTCAAATAAAGGGATAGCATTTTTGTTATTGCAATCCAAATGCGGTGTATCCAAAGCGATATTATCGCAATCAAATTCCACAAAAGGTATAATAATATTCTGTCCAAATCTTTCAACTATGCTATTATATAGTTCTTCTGTAAGACTTTTCTTTCCAGTCTCAAGTTCAGACAGATACGATTGAGAAATACCTACTTCCTTTCTAAACGTCTCTTGATTCATTTTCAGAGACTTACGCAGTTTTGCAATATTTAGTCTATTCATATATTGTTAAATATTGTCAATATAGCGATATTTCATTGCGATAAATAGCGATATATTGCGATAACATAGTATATTTGCATCATCAAACAGTGATAACCTAATCACTTTTGCAAAGAAACGAATTTAAAATCTTTTACGCAATAGTATAAACATATTAAAATACACGATTATGAGCACGAATTTAAAAAATCAGATGAAAGAGGTCATGAGTTTAGCATGGTCTTTTGTAAAGAGAAACGGTTTTTCTATGAGCGAAGCACTGAAATGCGCATGGGCAAATATGAAGTTGAAAGCTCAAATGAAAAGCAAGATTGTGAAGTTCTACTTTCAGAAAGTAGATGGCACAATGAGAGAAGCTTACGGCACGCTTTGCGAAAAATACATGCCAGCAGTGACCGGTACTAACAAAAGAGCAAAGAACGATACAGTTCAAACCTATTTCGATACAGAACGCGGTGAGTTCAGATGTTTCAAGAAAGCTAACCTTTTAAAGATTGCATGATTATGACACGTTACGAGATTGAACAAGGCTTGAACGCCTTATACAGAGACCTGGACAATGTTCAGAATATGGATGAAGAAACAGCCCGCAGAGTTTACAATGTAGATTGCAAGGCTGACTTCATAGAAGTTATCGAAGAAGAAATTGATACCTATGAAGCCATCCTTTCAGGGCCAGATACAGGTGAAGATAACGACATGGATTATGATGCCCTCTGTCTGATTCAAGGTCTAAGCAGATACGCATAAATACACAATTATACAATGCCCGTCCGGTCTCGATACCGGGCACAATCCGTAGAAGGTATGGCGGGCGCAATATATAACGGATTTTTCGTCCGTGCGCATAATGGCAAGCCTTCGGGCACATAGCAGACAGCGAAGTTAATCGGCTACAGGCAGTAACCACCGACACGTTCACAAGGTTCTAAACGAAAGATTCAAGTTGTAAGTATGACTTTTAAATTTTCTTTCAGTAGAAATTCAACGATATATTGCCCGTCCAGTCTCGATTCTGGGTACAATCCGTAGAAGGTATGGCGGGCGCAAATTTCTAAATCATACGATTATGTCACATTATTATTCAAAAGTGGGTGCTGATAGTTTATTATCACTTGTAAGCGCATCCGACTGTGTGGATTATTTTGATGTATCCAGTCTTGTTTCTGAAATGGATGAAACAGAGGTTCTAAACCAAGTCAGTGAAGATACCATAATTAGTTATCTCGAAGATAAGGGTTTTAAAGTAGAAAAGGAGGATTGATTATGAAAATAATCCAGTTGATTTTATCCATACTTTTAACCTTATGCGCTATAATTATGTTTTATGGGGCAATCACAACCTACAGCCCAATAAAAACGATCTCTATTATTATCATGGGTATTATATGTGTTGGTTGTTTTGCTTTTGTTAGAATCGCCTACACAGAATTACGTGAATAACCTTTAAAACACTTCATAACAAATAAAGAAATGAATGAAACATTAGAACTACAAATTAAGCGGTTAGAGTTTTGCCGTGACTGTATCGTACTTGATTACGATGCCGGAAGAGAAGAATACAATCGCCTTGAAAGGATGATTGAAGAATTGAAACAACTAAAATCCAAACAGAAATCCGCAAAAAGGTAGACCGATAATCCGGCATAAGGTTCCTGCAATAAACCAGTACTGTGAGTAAGGGAAACCAGCCGGGCGGATTCTGAAAAATATAGTAGTTTTTGTCGTGTTTTATTTTGTGTTTGTACTAGGTGTGCCGTCTGTGAAGATAGTGCACCTTTCTTATATGGGTGGTTAGCTCATCGGTTAGAGCTTTGTGTTGCGCAACCAATTATCATAATTGAGAGAGGTTCGACTCCTCTACCACCCACCAATCATAAATTTAATTTTTAATCTTATGGCAACAATCAGAGAAACGATTTTAAAAGTAAAGCCGGGCAAACAGAAAATTATCCCGCTATCAGAAGTTGATGTTACAGGCTACAGACAGCAAGCCCATGTAATTAGCAAAGAATTAAGAGATAAAGGTATTGTTATTCCAGGCGGCAAGCCGGCATATACAATCTCTAAAAACAAGTACACCGGTTCAATGTATATTATCAATAATATGCAGGAATAGTATCTAATCTTACGCGATTATGAAAAGAGTACTAACCGAACTGACACCTGAGTGTGAAGTAACAGCACAGATGTTTATTTCCGGTATGGAAAAGGAAGAGATTGCAGAAGCCAAATGCAGGGCATTCAGTACAATAAACAACCAACTGCAGAAAGCTTTTCAAATCCTTAATGTAAAAAATGGCAGGCAGCTATGCAAAAAGTTTTATGAACGTTTATCAGGTGTTGAATATACGTTTGATTTTTCACCGGCTATACGTTCTGCTTTTGCTTGCTTCCTTCTATGTGTTTTCGGATTATCGCTCTACCACGAACAGAACGATATGAAAAGAGCCAGAAGAACGAAAATAGAAACCGTTGACAGGATAAGGAGGTCAGAATGAATGCGGAAACGAAATTAAACACCCTCTACCGGATTGGCAACAGAATACCTTTAAACAAGTCACAAGCTGCAGGATTTGTTGGCGGACGGTATCGTCTTGAGAAATTAATAGCCGAAAAGAAGATACGAGCAACAAAGACAGGTCCGACAAAGATGTCTCCTTATGATGTAAACGCCTGTGATGTATTTCTTTATGCCATCGATTCTAAAGAACAAAGAATATAATTAACCCTTTAAATTTTACGATTATGAGTCTTATCAAAAAAAGTAATGAATTAGTAATCCCTACCACAGTAAAGATGATGATTTACGGTCAAGCCGGTATGGGAAAGAGTACGGTAGCACTGAGTGCTCCGAAACCTTTGTTATTGGATTTCGATAACGGGGTGAAACGTATGAATATGGCACATTTGGAAAACATAGACACAGTACAGGTCACTTCTTGGAGTGATGTTCAACAGGTCTTGCAGGAAGATTTGTCAGCTTATCAGACAATCGTAGTTGATACCATCGGTAAGATGATGGATTTCATCATTACTTATAAATGTGGTAACCGCCAACCGTCTATCCGGGATTGGAGTGGTATCAATGCTGAATTTTCTTGGATGACAAGAACACTCTCAAGTCTGAACAAGCACATCATTTTCGTTGCCCATCGTGACACAAGAAAAGAAGGTGATGATACGGTGTTCATTCCTGCCTTACGTGAAAAATCCTACAACTCCATCGTTACCGAATTGGATTTGCTCGGTTATCTTGAAATGAAAAGCGAAAGAGGCGTTCAAAGACGTACTATCACTTTCGATCCGACATCAAGGAATGACGGAAAGAATACCTGCAATCTTCCTTCAGTAATGGAAGTGCCGACTATCCTTGACAGGAACGGTAATCCAACTGCCAAGAACGACTTTATCGCCTCGAAGATTATTAACTCTTACCTTGGGATGCTCGCCGCCAAGAAAGAAGCACAGGAGAAATACGATAAGGTGATGGAGGAAATCAAAGAGCAGGTTGAGCTGGTGACAGACGCAGAATCCATCAATGACTTGTTATCAAGGCTTGGTGAATTTCAACATATAGGTAGTTCGATGGTTGCGGCAAAAGTGCTTATTAATAATAAAGCAAAAGCATTAGGGCTTGTTCCCAATAAAGAGACAAAGACTTATGAAAAACCAGCAGCTTAATTACTGTATATATGCAACATTATTGGATGCCTATTGGGGATATCTAAATAGTGATGTAATTTGGGAAAAGTATTGGGGATGGAGCGAAAATCCTCCCCATACTCCCGAAGAATTTCACGAATTGCAGTTTCAAGAACTGATAGACCGTATCAATCGTAAACCTTTCGACAGTGAAGCGGCCGACAAGGGCACAGCCTTTAATGAGTTAGTGGACGCTCTTATAGAAAATCGCAAGCCGAACGGTATGGATGTAGAGCGAAACGAAGATAATACTTGCTATACGGTTGTTTACAATGACCGCACATTTGTTTTTCCCATTTCTCTTTGCCGAGAGTTCGCCGGTTACTTCAAAGGAGCATTAACCCAACAAAGAGTAGAAGCGATTCTTCCAACCGCATACGGCAATGTTTTGGTTTATGGGGTAATTGACGAACTGATGCCAGCCAGCGTCCACGACATCAAAACAACCGGAAGTTATACCGTAGGGAAATTCAAAGACCATCACCAGCATTTAGTTTATCCTTATGCTTTGATGAAGAACGGTTCGGATGTACGGACATTTGAGTACAACATCGTAGAGTTCAACAAGGGCGGTTATGTGGTAGATACTTATACAGAGACATACGTTTTCAACCCCGAACGTGATATTCCTATTCTCACTAATCATTGTGAAGAGTTTATCAGATTCTTGGAAGAGAACAGAAGTTTAATCACTGATAAAAAGATATTTGGAGGAGAAAATTAATGGCAAATCAAATAACCGGACGGATAATCGAAATCGGGCAAACCGTCCAAATACCATCCAAAACTGGAGGAAATTCATTTACCAAACGGGAATTTATCTTAGATGCTACCACTTATGATCCTTATACGGGTGAGCGTAGCGAGTATGAAAATGTTATTCCCTTAGAGTTTTCGGGTGACAAGTGTACAGAACTTGACCGCTTTAATCAGGGTGATGTCGTTACCGTATCATTTGTCTTACAGGGACGTTCTTGGACGAATCAGGATGGAGAGCTTAAACGCATGGCATCTATTCGGTGCTACAAAATAGAAGGACGTAGCGGTGTATCACAATCCCCACAGAGTGTACCAGTGCAACAACTGGCACCACAGCCGACTTATCATCAGCCGCAGGATTTTCCGTCTCCGGTTGATGCGAATGGTAATGCAAAGGACGATCTCCCTTTTTAATGTATGCTGTTTGACTTGAAGAATGAATATCAAATACCCAAGTTTAAAGAGTATGTAAACAAATTGTTTAGTGAACGTGCGGTGGTGGAAGTGAAAAAGAAACTCCCTAACCGCACGCTTGCTCAGAACAGCTACTTACACCTTCTTTTAGGGTATTTCGGTAGTGAATACGGTTGCAGCCTTGATGAAGCAAAAATAGACTTCTATAAGAGAACTTGCAACCGTGATTTATTTGAACGTAAGATAACCAATAAGAAAGGTCAAGAAGTAACTTACTTACGCAGTTCTGCCGAACTGACAACAGGTGAAATGACGCTTTCGATTGACCGCTTCCGCAATTGGAGCGCATCAGTGGCAGGTATCTATCTGCCGGCTGCGAATGAACATCAAATGCTGATATACGCCCAGCAGGAAATACAAAGAAATCAAGAATTTATTTAGTTATGGTAGAAACAAGAAAAACAGAAAAACGGTACGTGACATCCGACCCGAAGAAGATGCTCAATATGTACCTTGCAAAACGTGTCCTCAAAACCTGGGAAGAATCTTTCATAGATGAAGATACCGGTGAAACGGTAAACATTGAACGTAATGAAGTCCTTTTTGATCGTGGTTCTCTGATAGACCAAGACCTATTGGCAAAGATTCGTTTCAGTATGGAGGCGGATGGCATCAAAGAAGTGGAGGTCAGTAGTCAGAAGCGTTTAGCTTTTGAGAACGAAAACAAGTTCTTATATCCTTATCTTGCACAAGCGCAAATAAGCGACAAGAAGTATAAGTTCTTGTTGTATGCCACTGGGCTAGAGAATGCTTGCCTTATCTTGAAAGACTACATTGAACTTAATTACCAGTTCGGATTCACCTTGACAATGATAAAGGAGTTCGATTCCTGCGTGATTCTTACTGACAACTTGAAAGAGCGCAAGGTTGACGATGCTTCGCTTGCCTATCTCAAAAATGAAATCACTATGGCAGAATACGTTGACAAGATGAACGATGAGACGGAAGATAGTGACGAAGAATCTAAACCGAATGAAAAGAAATTCTACCAGATTGAGACGAAAATCACATTTACGGAAGGGGAGAATGAAGACGAAAGGGTCCAAACCTTTGTCGTGAATACCTTCAATGTTGACAGAGCGATGATGCTTATTACCCACTACCTCAAAAACAAAGAGGAAGAATGTGAAAAGCAAGCCAAAGAAAAGGGACATGAGTTCAGAAAGAGGGAAATCCATACAGCTATTGAATCAGCCAAACCTATTCCGGTCGGGCGGTTTATTCCGAAAGAGTTTTCGATAGCTTATATGGAATAACTTTGTTAACCTGCCCGCAAGGTCTGTGAAGATATGGCGGGCAAACATGGAGAAGTGGCGGAATCAGTAGACGCACCACTCGATAATAGGAATGTCAACCTTAGATGTGGCGAGCTTGACAACTCGTCCCAGTGCAAATCTGGGCTTCTCCACAAACTTGTGTTGGAAAGGGGATATGAAAGTATTCAGTTGCAAATGGATATTTCCGTAATGCGCATACGGATAGTGTCCCCGAATGGAATAATGTGAGCCACACATAAATGGCAAGGGTTAGTGAATAATGGTTGTTTTGCCCCGGAGAATGCGCTTCGGGGCTTTAGTTGTATGTGAGACGTTTTAAAGATAAATAATTATGGTTAGAGATATAGACATCGAAGCTATGGCAGACATATTTCAAGAATATGGTATTTCTGTATCAACCGATATAATTGAAAAGGTTGCAAGTGATTTTATTGACCATTTGGATGTAATGCGAGATATCGAAATGACATCATTTATGAAAGGTAACGGTGAATCGGATTTTCAAAAGGTGTTGAGCTTAGAACGTGAATTAAATAAAACTAAATACGAATTGGCGAAAATATCCAAAGAGCATAAAGTTTACCATGATAGCGTAATGCAAAGACGAAATGCTTCTGAGGTTTGGATTGAAAATGATACTGTAAAATATAGGTAAGATGCCGTACTATATAAAGCGAACAAAGGCTAAGAAGAAAGCCAAGCCTCTACCTCTGTTTGATAAAGCAGGGGTAACAGTAAAGAAGAAGCCGGATTTGAAAGCTAAGCTCGACAAAGAGTTTTCTCTTTTTATCCGGCTTCGTGATTGTATGCCAAACGGTTATTTCAAATGTATCTCATGCGGACAGATAAAACCGTTCGAACAAGCTGATTGCGGCCACTATTTCAGTCGCACGCATTTGGCTACACGTTTCGATGAAAATAACTGCCATGCTGAGTGCCGTCACTGCAACAGGTTCAAAGCTGACCATTTGGAAGATTATCGGGTGAATCTAATTACTAAAATCGGTCAACAGAAATTCGACTTGCTGAAAGTGAAAGCTGCCGATACTTCTAAGAAGTCTGATTTTGATTATGAGCAGCTTATCAAGTATTACAAAGCACTTAATAATAAATTACGAAAGGAGAAAGGGTTATGAGTTATGTATTGCGTGATTACCAACAGAAAGCATCTGATTCAGCCGTTTCTTTTTTCAACAACAAGGCAAAGAAAACTAACGCCATCATGGTTTTGCCTACGGGCAGCGGAAAGTCGCTTATCATAGCGGATATAGCGGCAAGGCTTGATGGACATACTTTAGTGTTCCAGCCTTCAAAAGAGATTTTGGAACAAAATTTCAAGAAGCTTTGTTCTTACGGTGTACTTGACTGCTCAATCTATTCAGCTTCTTTCAACTCAAAGGAGATAAACCGAATAACATTTGCTACCATCGGAAGTGTAAAGAACCATCCCGAACTCTTTACGCACTTCAAAAATATCATCGTGGATGAATGTCATCTTGTGAACCCTAAAGAAGGAATGTATAAGGATTTCTTTGAGGCAGTGAAATGTAAGGTACTCGGACTAACAGCTACGCCATACCGTTTAAGTTCCAGTCGTGATTTCGGTTCTATGCTGAAATTCATCACCCGGACAAAGCCGCATGTTTTTTCAGAGGTCATTTACCATGTACAGGTATCTACTTTGCTTGATATGGGATATTTGGCTAAACTGAACTATTACCCTATGAATCCTATCGGATGGAACGAACTCAATTTGAAAGTAAATACCACTGGTGCCGACTATACGGACAAATCAGTTCAGAGAGAATATGAACGGATAGACTTCTATGGTTATCTAGTTCATATTGTCCAAAGGCTGATGAATCCGAAAATGGGAGGAAAACGGAAAGGTATTTTAGTGTTTACACGGTTCTTGAAAGAAGCCGAACGTTTAACTTGGTCTATACCTGGTTGCGCTATTGTTTCCGGTGATACTCCGAAAGGTGAGCGTGAAAGAATACTCGAAGCGTTTAAGTCCGGTGAAATTCCGGTAGTGGCGAATGTCGGGGTATTGACTACAGGTTTTGACTACCCGGAACTTGACACTGTTGTTATGGCACGTCCTACAATGTCACTTGCTATGTGGTATCAGATAGTCGGTCGGGCTATTCGCCCCCACCCTTCTAAAGAATGTGGCTGGGTCGTAGACCTCTGTGGTAACATCAAACGTTTTGGCGAAGTCTCTGATTTACGGTTGTTTGATAGCGGTAATGGTAAATGGGTAGTTTGTTCCAAAGGAAGACAATTAACTAACGTGAGATTCTAACTATGGACGAAGGATTTTTGAGGCTAAGCCGCAGGTTTTTCTCGAATGAAATGTGGAAGGTAGCCCGTGAGTTTTCGGAGTGCGAAGCGTGGCTTGACTTAATTCAGTCAGCACGATTTGAGGCAACCGACAAGGCGTACAGCGAACTCATCGGAGGTCGGGAAATCTCTTATACAAGAGGTCAATATCCAGCATCTATATCGTTTTTGATGAAGCGTTGGCAATGGTCTGAAAAGAAAGTGCGCTATTTCCTTTCAAAACTTAAAAGAAAAGGTATGATAACGACTTGTAACAAACAAGGCATGACTGTGATAACTTTATGCAACTATGATGAATACAACCCATACAAGGGCATACCCAAGGACGTAGACAGGGTCATAGATAACAATAAAGAAATCAGCGAATTAAACATTGCTTTGGGCGAGCTAAGGGCAGAGTTAAGGGCAGTTGTTGAAAAAATGGGGCAAGCTAAGGGCGATAATAAGAAGAAAGATAAAGAAGATAATACTAAAGAATCTCCTAACGGAGATAAGAAAGACGCGGCTAAAGCCGCTACTCTCTCTCGAAAAGAGTCTTTTTATCAATCTCTTGTACCTTTTGTCGGCAAGTATCAAAAGGAAATGATTCGCTCCTTCTTTGATTATTGGTCTGAACTGAACAAATCAGAGACTAAGATGCGCTATGAACTTGAAAAGACCTGGGAGCTTCCTAAAAGGTTAGTAACATGGGCAAACCGAGAAAGAATGTCCACCAAGCCAACTACTGACATTGGTGTGGTTCTCAAAGATAACTCTCCTGACAAATACGATTCGCCACAGGAAAGAAAATGGGAGGAAAGATGGAACAAATAGATTTCAAGAAAACAATCGACAGTCTCAGAAAGACCGGATTTAACCCTATCCCTAATCTTGTGAATATAGCGATACCAGATGCAAAGAATGTCCTTTGGCGAGGGTTGAATTATTTCACGGGAAATGCCGAATGGTTGCCGGAATACGAGGAAATAGCCACATGGCTTTCCGGGAATAACGGACGTGGGCTTTTATGCCATGGCAATTGTGGGCGGGGAAAATCACTTATATGCTGGAAAATTATTCCTTTGCTTCTCAATCACTATTGCCGGAAGATTGTAGCATGTTATGATGCACAACAGATGAACGCTGATATAGACGCAGTGAAGACAAAACATATCATCTACATTGATGATGTCGGTACAGAGAATCTTAGCGTGAAATTTGGAGAAAAAAGACTTGCATTCTGTGAAATTGTTGACGAAGCGGAAAAGCGGGGAAAACTCCTGATAATAACCACTAATTTATCGCTTGATGAAATCTCCCAAAAGTACGGGGAACGTACTATGGATAGATTGGTTTCCATTACTACACGAGTGAAATTCATAGGAAAAAGCTTAAGAAAATGAATGTTACAATATGCTGGACTACCAAAGAATGGAAAGTCATAGAAAAGATACGAAAGAAGTTCGGCATATCATCTTATATGAGTGTCAACAGAGAAACACCTTGTAATATCAAGGAAGAAGACATGGAACTCCTTAAAGAGACAGAAAAACGTGGATTTATCCAAATAAGAAATAAGTAAAATCATGTTAGTAGGAACAACAAATCTTAATACGACCCTCAACCTAGCATACGTGTTGACAGATGTCGTAGAAACTCTTCTCTATGATTTGAGAAGTGAAATGGGAAAGCAAGGCTATGAGCTGCGCCACGATGCGAAACGTAATTTCAATACTGCGATAGCCGCCATCCGTAAATTGAAACAAGACGTGGATAAGACACAGTTCTCAACACAAGAGAACTTCGGTAATGACTCCGATTGTCTCCTAGCTTTCATCCGTCTATTGGTAGACCGGTGCGGAGATGATGACAAAAAGATGTTCGCATTCTATAATTATATCAAACGTCACCCTTCACAACTTGACTTAACACTATCTGATGAAAAGAGTGTGTTCGCGCATATTTTCGAAGGTGATGAGAAGCTGGATTAGTTATGAGAATACTCCTAAACATCCTCCTTCTCCTAGGAGTGAACATCTTATTTTACCTGGTAGTGTATGCGATAGCAGACTACCTAATGGATAATATTAATTAAAAGATAGAAATGAGTAAAATAAATGTATTTGTCATAGACCCGCCTTGGCAGAAACGAAAAGGCGGTTTGCGAAAATCTCGCCCAAACCAGAATCGAAATCTTGGTTATGAAACCATGTCCACCCTAGACATATTCAAATTGCTTGATAAGGATATATTCCCGTTATCGGAAAGTAATCACTGTGTATTTATGTGGACTATAGACCAATACCTTATAGAATGTGAACTGGAGATGGAGAAACGAGGATATAAACGCCATTGTAGATTTATATGGAACAAGCTCAATGGTGTTGCTCCGGCATTTACCATTCGGTATTCACACGAATATTTGATATGGTATTACAAAGAAAAATTATTGCCGATTGATGTGTCAATGAGAGGTAAATTTATGACTGTATTTGAAGAGAAATCAAGAGAGCACAGCCGTAAACCTGATTTTTGTTATCAAATGATTGATTCCTTGTATCCTGATTTAAAAAAGATGGATGTATTTTCAAGAGAATCCCGTGTTGGTTGGACGCAATATGGAAATCAATGTGACTATTTTAATATGGAATCAGATTTATTTAACAAATAAAAAAATAGAAATATGAAATATATCTGTATCAAGGAGTGCTACGCATTAGATAAGCAATCACTCATACCAAAACAGTTATTCCGTGTCGGACAAATATATGAGTTTTCAGAAGAACCTGATAGGACGTTTTTCAAGAAAGTAACCACATAAGAAAACAATAAACTTTTTGCTCACCTTATAAATTAGGTGAGCAACATAAAACAAATAAAGATATGAATAAAAAAGTAATTCCAAGATACTATAAATGCTCTCTTGATGGTAAACATTGGTGGAGTACTTTTGCTACATCTACTGGGCAAGCAAAGCAAGCCTATATACACATGTTGGATGGCTGTGCGGATGATTGCTTTCTATCCATTATTTGCCGTGTAGATAGCCCTAAAACAACACAAGCATTTAAAGATAATGCAAAATACAGGGGTATTCCTTTTGCTTATGTTGGGATGAATGTTAAAGTACACGGAGATAAGGGGATAATAGTTGGGCACAATAGTAGTGCTAATCTGGATGTCTATTTTTTAGAAGGTGATAATAAAGGGAAAAAACTAAATTGTCACCCAAACTGGAAAATACAATATTTTAGTAAGAATTGGAGATTAATCAAAGAGTTTTAACTAATAACAAGAATAGAAAGGAATCAAATTATGAGTAATCAAATATTTTGCAAAGTAAACAAAGAAATGTGCGATGCAGTAAAAGCAATCGCAGGTGATAGAATAGTAGTAGATTGTGGTGCTGGTAGAGGGCTTTTTGCTTCGATGTATGATGGTAAAGTCTTATCAATAGACATTCACCAACCGGATGAGCCTTTGTCTTTCATAATCGAAAAGAACGCTGAACACTACTGTTTTCCGAGAAATTCAATTCCGATTTTCATAAGACCATGCCATTCAAATTTTGTGCATAATACAATCTTAAAAAACAGAAACAAGTTTGATAAAGCTATTTATGTGTCTTTGCCCAAAAATTTAGATGGTGATTTAGATGATAGATTTTATAAGATAACGCAGTATTCCGAATGGGAAGGAGAAGAAGGAGAACGGATATATTTAGTTGAACTAAACAAGCCTAAAGAATCATTTTCTTACTTATCCGGCAAGGTTATTCATTTCGCAGATCCCATGCTTTCTTGCCTTGTAGAGACACAAGAACAGGAGTTCAAAGAGAGTGTCGAATCTCCTTTAGAGGATAGAGGGATTCTTATTGATGGGTTAAGGCTGACTTTGACAGATATGTACCCAAGTGGTGAAAAATACGATTACCTATTTTTTGATTATGGAGGTATGAGTATTGGAAACTCCTTAATGGAATCTTTTTGTAGAGAGATTGTAAGAGATGCTGATATGTACCCAAACAGGACATACGTAGTGGTAAGTACTTTTACCAGTTATGCAATGAAAGATGCAAAAGAAGATTTTGGTAAAGATTTACCAAATGTATTTTTGAGTATTAATGACTTCGTTACTTTTCACAAAAGGTTAAATCAAATAGCGTAAAACAAAATATAGAAAGGAATCAAATGATAATAGCATGGTTTTCTTGTGGTGCAACATCCGCAGTTGCTTGTAAAATAGCGTTGAGTTTGTATGAAAATGTACAACTCTACTACATCGAAACTGGCTCCGGACATCCTGATAATGCCCGATTCCTTGCGGATTGTGAAAAATGGTACGATCAGCCAATCCACACCATTCGCAGCGATAAGTATTTCAACGTGGAAGATGTACTGATTAAAAAACGGTACATCAATGGGCCTACTGGTGCAGCTTGTACATTCGAACTGAAGAAACAAGTTCGGTACAGGTTGGAAAAAGAACTTGGTTCTTGGGACGGTCAAGTTTGGGGATTCGATTACGATCCAAAAGAGATTAACCGGGCTATTCGCTTGAAACAGCAGTACCCGGACACAAAGCCACTGTTTCCGCTTATTGAAAAGCAGATAACGAAATCTGATGCAATGGGAATGCTTTGGAAAGCCGGTATTGAAATCCCCGCCATGTACAGGATGGGATACAATAACAACAACTGCATCGGTTGCGTGAAAGGTGGTATGGGTTACTGGAACAAGATACGGAAGGACTTCCCAGAAGTGTTTGCTCAAATGGCGCAGATTGAACGTGATGTTGGCGCAACATGCCTAAAAGATAAGGACGGACGCATCTTCCTTGATGAACTACCAACATGGCGAGGTGACCCAGTGAAAGAGATTATACCGGATTGCTCTCTTATCTGTCAGATAGAATTTCAAGAGATAATCGATAGACAGGTAGAACGAGTTTTGAAAGGAGAAATTAGTATTAACGATGTAGCCTAATTAGGCTCAAAACAATTTAGAAAGGAGCAAAATAATGCCAATAAGTGAAGTGTATAATATGGACTGTATGGATTACATGAAAAGTATTCCTGATAACTTCTTCGACTTGGCTATTGTTGACCCACCATACGGGATTAACGCTCCCAATATGACAATGGGAAGCAACATGAACCGTAAACATGGTGGGTATAATGGCGAAAGCATAGCACAACGATTGAAGAAGGGAAGATTAAACCAAGGTGCGGGAAAGTTGAAAAACAGGGCATTGAATACAATGTCATGTGATTGGGATTTCACCCCGCCTACTGATGAATACTTTCAGGAATTGTTCAGGGTAAGCAAAAATCAGATTATATGGGGTGGAAATTATTTCCGGCTACCCCCGACCCGTGGAATTATTTTTTTTGGACAAAATGCAACCGTGGGAAAATTTTTCCCAGTTCGAACTGGCATGGACTTCTTTTGACAAACCTGCAGCAATGATCCGGTTATCCAATACTGGCGGTGCCAACAAAGAAACAAAAATCCATCCGACACAAAAACCCAAAGCATTGTATCACTGGATTTACAAGAAATATGCCAACCCAGGAGATAAAGTACTCGATACTCATTTGGGAAGTGGCAGTAACCGGATTGTTGCGTTCAAAATGGGATTTGATTTCTGTGCTACCGAGATAGACGTGGAGTATTTTAAATCACAGGAAAAAAGATTCCGACAAGAATGTTTCGGTGAAATAAAAACGGAAAAAGGAACTCTAATACAAACAAGCCTGTTTGGTATTTAATATTCATAAAAAATTATCCTTTAAAATAGAAAGGGGAGAACCAGCGAGCACGACCAAGCTTAATTCTCCCCCAAATCTTACACGATTATGATGCAAATATACTATTTACTTTTTAAATAATCGTGTTATGATGAATGATTTTTCAATTATTGAGCAAATAAAATCTGTAAAAAAAAGAAAAGAAGAACTTTCAAGAATAGAACAGAATATGTCAACTCCCACCTTGACGGATAAATCACTCATCCCAGTCATTTATGAGATGTTCAAGGAGATTCTTTCTGAACAGGATTTCGCACCGATGCCGGAAAGTCCCCATCAGAGAAAGAAATTTGTGTTCGTTATACTTTTCTTATATTCTCCCAAGACACTAGCCGGATACCACTCTCCAAAGGGATTGAGGGATGCGATTGCAAAAGCTATCGGATTACACGATGTCACATTCATTTCCAACAATATTGAAACTGTTGCTTTTCTATCTCAAAACGATAAGTACTTCAAGAAAGATATAGAGTATCTTTACACTGAGATTATTAATCGGCTAAAATTCAAAGGGCTAATCAATTAATGAGCCGGAGTTTAGTGCTCCGGCTTTTCGATTAAAAATGCAAAATTAGGATATTTCTTTCTTGTATCATTAATAATTTGAGCTTCTACAGAGGAAGGTGATGTTTGTAATATCTTCCACGGTATGCTAATTCCGCAATTACCACATTTATAATCACTGTAAATGATGCTTAAAATACCATGTCCGCAATTGGGGCATATTATGGAAAGGTCTTTTATATGATATTTTCTCTGTTTTTTGTCATAATCCCATATCCATATCCATTTTTGGTTCTGATACATCCCTTGTGTAAAAGCAATAAAAGGAACTTTAGGATGATATTTGTTTTTATAGACCGCATAACAAAAAATACAAGCTATTATTCCAATCAATATTAACCAAATTGGAATTTGAAATAATAGTATTTTATTGATGATACTTATTGTTGCAAAATCCTTTAACCACCAAATAAAGGATGCTATTAATGAGCAAGATATACC
>OJJH01000115.1_pt1 | contig 39077 bp, 28 predicted proteins | sample 1596251 | NCBI WGS metagenome assembly OJJH01 (sample SAMEA4350153, study PRJEB24818) | metagenome | biome: human; feature: gut; material: faeces | place: Denmark | collected 2013-09
ATGTTATGTTAATAATGCTGTTTCATGAGAACAATACAAAAATAGACATTAATAAAATAATCTTGATGAACCTAAATTAATATCTAAATAGAACTCTCAAAATAATTCCAAAGATTCAATTAAGCATTATGATATTCTTCGTTTTCCACTTTCAATATAAAAGTCACTTCTGCTCTTTTATAATTGTCGCTTTCTAATCCGACATAAAGCTTGAGGGGTAATACCTAAATAAGAAGCTATATATTTCGCAGGTACATTCAGAAATATATCTTTTTCCTTTTTCTGGATTAATTTACATCGTTCTTCAGGGCTTATTCTTAAAAGATTAACTTCAAATCCTAGTTTTTTCACTGTCGAATGATCAATACATTCTTTCAATTTAATCCTACTACCTGCTATTTCCGTGAAAACATCATTAGATATAACATAAATAATACAATCGGAAATTGCCTGCAACCGCTCATCCGACTCTCCATAATAATGTAAAAGTTCGCCTGTGAAAGTAAAACGCAAAGTTTGCTCTTCTTCGGACTTATCCTGATAAAAATAGTGCCTGATTGAACCATCTCCCACTATACAGACATTCTTACGAATCAATCCATCGGGAATACAAGAGTATTTTTTAAATCTTAAAATCTCCATAAACCGCAATAACTGTCCTCTTTCATTCTGCGAAAAACAAATCAAGTTATTTGATAAATATAGACTACATTCATTTTCTAAACAAGTTCTATCACTCTTCATATCATCGTAAGTTTTATTTTAAGTGAGTGTAAATATAATCTAAAAAACAAACATTCGTTTTTTATTTCTCCTAAATTTCAATAAATCAAGTATGTGTCCATTAATTAATGAATCCAAATTCATTCAATCCGACAGTTACTTATATAAGCTCGCAGATATTCAACAAAACGAATACACATATCAATCAATATTTTCCAGCAATAAAAAACGGCTGAAAGTGATCCCTTTTAAATGAAGGGTTTACACTTTCAGCCATTTTTTATTATCGGCAAGTTATTTTAGGATTTGGCTAATTGCCAAAATTCTAATTATCAAAAATTTATCATATGCATAATCTTCTCCGTCGCTCCGGCATTGCTAGTCACATAATAACCGGCATTCGTTCCGGTTTCACGCAAGAACACTTCATCCGTACGGAAACGGTCCAATAAACTTTTCAGTTCATCGTAATCCTTAATGGAGTAAGCGCCTTTTGCTTCGAGCAACTGTACAGCTTCCATAAATTTCTGATACTTCGGTCCGAAAATTACAGGGATACCATATACGGCAGCTTCCAACGTGTTGTGGATGCCTACCCCAAAGCCACCACCGATATAAGCAATCTCCCCATACCGATAAATAGAAGAAAGCAGTCCGAAGCAGTCTATAATCAAGCAGTCAGCTTTCAGTACATTCTTCTCATCGGCACGGGTATAGCGTACATACGGACGTTTCAGCTTGCTGATTATTTCCACCAGATGATTCTCATCTATCACATGCGGGGCAATAATCAACTTCATTTCCGGATGATTGTTGAAGTATTCGAGGAACAAGTCTTCATCCGGTCCCCAAGAGCTTCCGGCAACAAAAGTAAAGGCATTGTCACCTTTGAACTTTTCCACCAGCGGAAGGTCTTTAGCCTCTTCACGAATCTGCAATACCCGGTCGAAACGGGTATCTCCCACTACCGTCACACGATTGATACCAATCTTCGACAAATACCGTTTTGAAGCCTCGCTCTGCACAAACAAATGATCGAAATCTTTCAGGACACTGCGATAAGTGCCACCGTACCACTTAAAGAATATCTGTTCGCGACGGAAGATAGACGATACACTATACACCGGAATACGGCGTTTGTGAAGTTCATCCAAATAGTTCTTCCAAAATTCATACTTGATAAAGAACGCCATACAAGGATTCGCAATATCAAGGAACTTTTTCACATTCCTCGGTTTGTCAAACGGCAGATAGCAAACGATGTCCGCTCCCCGGTAGTGCTTACGCACTTCATAACCCGAAGGAGAAAAGAATGTCAGCAATATCTTATAGTCAGGATACTTCGCCCGAATCATTTCAATCAAAGGACGCCCCTGCTCAAATTCACCCAATGAGGCAGCATGGAACCAGATATACCGCTCCCCTTTCTCCACCTGCTGGCGCAGAAGTTCATACACCACCCAATGCCCCTTCATCATCTTCCGGGGCTTGCGGCTAAACGGAGCAGCCAAATGGACGATAAAGTCATAAATGACTATTGCCAGGTTGTAAAGCATAGCACTATGTCGATTACTTCAGAACCTCTACCGCCCGTTTCATACGAGCTATCGTCTCCTCTTTACCCAATACCCATGAAATATCGAACATATGCGGGCCTTTTCCTTCACCTACTAAAGTCAGACGGAAAGCGTTCATGATATTACCTGTATGATAGCCTTTTTCAGCAATCCAGTCCATCACGACTTTTTCCTGTCCTTCGATACTGAAGTCCTCGATACCGGCAATTACATCCGCCAATTCAGTCATGCACTTCGCAGAGTCTTCTTTCCAGCGTTTCTTCACTGTCTTTTCATCATATGCGGCAGGAGCCACAAAGAAGAAGCTACATACATCCCACAATTCCTTAACGAAACTAACACGGTCTTTCATCATACCGACTACAGTCACCACCTTTTCAAAAGGAACTTCCACACCGTGCTCCTTCAATACAGGCAGGAACAGTTCTGCTATTTCCTCGTTCGGTTTCTGCTGGATATATTGATGGTTGAACCATATACCTTTCTTATAGTCGAATTTAGCACCCGACTTGCTGCAACGGCGCAGGTCGAACAACTTTATCAGCTCGTCCATCGACATCACTTCCTGGTCGTTACCCGGATTCCATCCCAGCAAAGCAAGGAAATTGATTACCGCTTCGGGCAGATAGCCGGATTCACGATAACCTGAAGAAACTTCACCTGATTTTGGGTCGTGCCATTCCAATGGGAATACCGGGAATCCCAGCCGGTCACCGTCACGCTTGCTCAGTTTTCCATTACCTTCCGGTTTCAACAACAGAGGCAGGTGGGCAAACTCAGGCATCGTATCCTCCCAGCCGAAAGCACGATACAACAGTACATGCAAAGGTGCGGAAGGCAACCACTCTTCACCACGAATCACGTGAGACACTTCCATCAAATGGTCGTCTACGATATTAGCCAAGTGGTAAGTAGGCAGTTCATCAGCCGATTTATATAGTACCTTATCATCAAGGATAGATGAATTGATAATCACCTCACCACGAATCAGGTCGTTCACATGCACATCCTCGTTCGGTTCAATTCTGAAACGGACCACATATTGTTTTCCTTCAGCAATCAGCACGTCCACTTCTTCCTTCGGCATAGTCAGTGAATTGCGCATCATGCCACGGGTAGATGCGTCATATTGGAAGTTAGCAATTTCCGCACGCTTAGCATCCAGTTCCTCCGGAGTATCAAAAGCGATGTATGCCTTTCCATTTTCCAGCAAAACCTGTACATATTTCTTGTAGATTTCGCGGCGTTCGGACTGACGGTACGGGCCATGCTCACCACCGAAGCTCACTCCCTCATCAAAGTGGATACCCAACCACTTGAAAGATTCGAGTATATACTCTTCCGCTCCCGGAACGAACCGGTTAGAGTCAGTATCCTCAATACGAAATATCAGGTCTCCGTCGTGTTGACGCGCAAATAGATAATTATACAAAGCTGTACGCACACCACCGATGTGCAATGCTCCAGTAGGACTCGGAGCAAAACGAACTCTTACTTTTCTTTCTGCCATAATTTGGGTTAGTATAGGTAAATCGCGGCAAAATTAAACCTTTTTTTCCACACTATTGTTTTTTTTTGTACTTTTCGCAAAAATTTAGGTGGATATGGAACATTTGAATAAGAAAAAGAGTTTTTCACGGAGAGATTTACTATATAAATCACTGCTGTTTGTGAGCACTGTGGCATTGATTGTCTATTTCCTGCCGCGTGACGGCAAGTTCAACTACCAGTTTGACATGAACAAGCCCTGGAAATACGGACAACTGATAGCTACTTTCGACTTTCCTATTTATAAGGACGACGCGGTGGTGAAGAAAGAGCAGGACAGTCTGATGTCTCTTTTCCAGCCTTATTATGAGCTTGACAAGAAAATTGAAAAGGATGCAATAGCCAAACTGAAAGAGAACTACCACACGAACCTGAAAGGAATTCTTCCTTCCATAGATTACCTGCGCTACATTGAACGCACTCTAAAAGAAATCTATCAGGCAGGCATTGTATCTACGGAGAATATCCAACAGTTGCAGAAAGACAGTACTTCGTCTATCATGGTTATTGACGACAAACTTGCCAATTCGCACCCGACAGACGATATTTACACCGTGAAAAAAGCATATGAATACCTGCTTTCAGCAGATTCCATCCACTTCAACCGGGAGATTCTCAGGCAATGTTCGCTGAATGAGTACATTACTCCCAACCTCACCTTTGACGAGCAGAGAACCCAGACAGCCAAAGAAGAGATGCTAAACAGCTATTCCTGGGCAAAAGGACTGGTAGTCAGCGGACAAAAGATTATCGACCGGGGGGAAATCATCAGTCCTGAAACTTACAACATACTGGAATCGCTGCGCAAAGAGTCCATCAAGCGCAATGAATCTATGGGACAGAGCCGCCTGATTATTGGCGGACAGATTCTGTTCGTCGGTATGCTGATGCTCTGCTTCATGCTTTATCTTGACCTGTTCAGGAAAGATTATTACCAGCGAAAAGGGAGTTTGTCATTACTATTCACATTGATTGTATTTTATAGCATTGTCACGGCCTTTATGGTGACGCATAATGTATTTAACGTGTATATCATCCCTTATGCGATGCTACCTATTATTATACGCGTGTTCCTTGATTCAAGGACAGCGTTTCTTACACATGTCATTACGATATTGATCTGCTCCATATCACTGCGCTTTCCACATGAGTTTATTCTTACCCAACTGGCAGCCGGCATGGTAGCGATATTCAGTTTAAGGGAACTTTCGCAGAGATCACAGCTTTTCCGCACGGCATTGCTGGTCATACTGACTTATGCCGCTGTTTATTTTGCTTTCGAGCTAATGACAGAGAACGGACTTTCGAATGACCTTTCGAAATTGAATATACGGATGTACACCTATTTCTTTATTAATGGAATCTTATTGCTATTCGCTTATCCGTTACTATTCTTACTTGAGAAGACGTTCGGATTTACCTCCAATGTGACTTTGGTAGAACTTTCAAATATAAATAATGATTTGTTGAGACAGATGTCCGAGACTGTGCCCGGAACGTTCCAACACTCCATGCAGGTGGCCAATCTGGCAGCAGAGGCAGCTATCCGCATTGGGGCAAAAAGCCAGTTGGTGCGTACAGGAGCTTTATATCACGACATAGGGAAGATGGAGAATCCGGCTTTCTTTACAGAGAATCAGTCGGGGGGAATCAATCCGCACAAGAACCTGGGTTACGAACAAAGCGCACAGGTTGTCATCAATCATGTCACGGACGGGTTAAAGTTGGCCGACAAGCATAATCTGCCCAAAGCCGTCAAGGACTTTATCAGTACCCATCACGGACGGGGAAAGACCAAATATTTCTATATTTCATGGAAGAATGAGCATCCGGACGAAGAGCCCAATGAAGAGTTGTTTACCTATCCCGGCCCTAATCCGTCCACCAAAGAGCAGGCCATCCTGATGATGGCGGATGCAGTGGAAGCCGCCTCGCGCAGTCTGCCGGAATATACAGAAGAAAGTATCAGCAACCTGGTCGACAAGATTATCGACTCCCAGGTTACTGAAGGTTATTTCAAAGAATGTCCCATCACTTTCAAGGACATTGCAACAGTGAAAGCTGTATTCAAGGAGAAATTAAAGATTGCTTATCATACCCGGATCAGCTATCCTGAGTTAAAGAAGTAAGCAAGCCGGCACAGGCATCTTCAAGTACATCAAGCACATATTCAAATCCCTCGGCTCCCCCATAGTAGGGGTCGGGGACATGATCAGCAGGAATATGAAAACAATATTCCGTCATACGATGAATCTTCTTCCACTCTTCGGGAGAAGGAGCTTTGTCTTTCAAGTCATCTATATTCCGGTCGTCCATACCGATGATTAAATCAAAATTATAAAAATCTTCCGTACGGACAGGGCGCGAACGATGCACCAGTTCATAACCACGCCGTGCTGCGTGAGCACGCATCCGGCTATCCGGCAGTTCACCCTGATGGTAAGACAGGATTCCGGCGGAATCTATTACAAATTCTTTTTCCAGCCCCGCTTCTTTTATCAAGTGAAGCATTACACCCTCTGCCGTAGAGCTACGGCAGATATTTCCTAAACAAACAAATAATATTTTCTTCATATTAAAACCTGTTTTATTTACGGTTAGACGATTTACAATACACAATTGAAGTTAGTATTACGCAATAGCCATTAGCCATGCACACATATTTTTCAGATTATAAAAGAATATCAACCGTAAATCGTCCAATCGTAAATAAGCTTCTCATTCTTAGAATGAGTTCAATATCTGATTCGCCCGGTTCACGGTGACTGCTGCCGGAATCTCCGGCATATCTCCCAGATTGAACGGAGCAAGCATTTTCTCTATCTTCTTTAATCCGGCTTTATTTCCTTTCTTCTCAAATTCCTGACGGAGAATATTTATTTTCTCATGCGCCTGTACTCCTTCTATCAAACGCTCGAAACGGATACAGCTACGTGCTCCGGGATAAACCAAATATGTATCTCCGGCCGCCCACGTACGGAAACGTGAATCGAGCAGCGGTTCCAACGGCCAACTGTTGTATGCCCAACGCAGATAACCGTCCAGATGTTTCTTTGAAGAATAGAAACTCATCCAGGCAGCTTCGGCTGGATCAGAGAAAGTAAACGTATTAGGATGCGCTTCCGTGCAACAAGTATAATAGGTAGTGCGCTTGTTTTCGGCTTTACGGCGGATACGTACATCTTCGGGGTAGTTCTGACCGATTACAATGCAATAATCATATAAATCCGGTTCAATCTCCGCATGATAATTTCCTGCCAACGAAACCTTAAAATCCGGGTCAGCCTTGCGAATCACTTTCAATGTTTTCTGCATCACGTCCATCGGACGTTCATCCATTGCAATAGTGCAAATATCGAACCAGCCTTTTTCTTTCAGATGTTTGGAGAAAGAAGTAAGCATTGCCACCCACATTTCCTCATAAGCCTGTTCGCCCGGTGCTGTTTTCACCGACTTCAGGGAGTTCGTAGCCTGGTCGTAATATTGGAAAGACAATTCCCAAGGCACCATTGAGTAACAGTTAATCTGCTTGTCAATGCCTACACTCATCATGAACTCTACCCAACGGTCGAAGATGGTATAGTCAAAAGCCCATGTACCGTCGGCACGCTTCATCCAGGTCACCATTGTATCGAAGTAATCTTCCGTCTGACCGTTCCAGGGCTTATGCATCAAAGTAGCCGTGATAATCTTCTGTCCGGCATTTGCCAGCATTTTCATCAAAGGACGCATAGCTTCGAAATGTTCCCGGCTCCACAGAGGAACCTGATAATAACGGGCTACGGCATACGGACTCTGCCACAAATCCAAGTGGAAAGCCCATTCCGAGGGCTGGGGAAGTTCTCGGGAAGAAACATTTATTTCAAGATTCAGGCGTTGTAACAAATTCGAGCCGTCATTGACCAATAACTCACCTTTATAAGTTCCGGGAGCAGCAGATTGTGGAATCCAACATTGTACCCAGATAGGTTGAACGGTACGGGCAGGCAATGCCATTGACTTCAGATTCGAGTCAATCGGATCGGCTACCAGCAACGAATCGTAATCCACAGATTTGCGGTGACCGCATGCCCCTCTCCCATCTTTGTTCAGTTCATCTGTCATCACATAACGTACAAAGCCGGCAGTCAACGCCTCTTTCGAAAGAGTATTTCCTTTTTTATCCTTAAAATCGGAGAAGCTGAAGTTCAGGTCTTTCAGTTCCGTTCCTGTCCATACAACAGCTTGCGCATTCACACGTTCACCGCGCCATCCTTTCAGGGAAATACTCTTTTGAGTCCTCAACGAGGGAAGTTGATGCTTCGCATAACGAGTATCTGTTGTACCCCAAGAGACTTGCGTCGTTGTGACTGCCGCCCATTCCTTCTCGGAAGGTACTGTAGGATCAGGCAATTCCTGATAAGTTCCCAAAGGAAATTTCGGTTGTCCTGTCGGGGTTCCACACTGAGTAACTCCTTGCTGGGCAAACAGAGAACTCATACTAAATAGACTGGCTAAAGAAATAATAGTAAGTCGTTTCATGGTTAGTTAGTTAGTTAGTTAATTAAATTAATATAAGGTTATTAATAAGGGGGAATAAATTCTTTCATCACATAGGGTCTACATCATAATAGATAATCAAAGATTTATAATGTTCGTCCTCAATCATCTCACGCTGGATGCGCAACAATAGTTCCCGCGCACGTCCCATCGGCGCATTCTGTTCAATCTTCACCACTATCTTCTTAATAAACAGCGTTTGGATACGGGCAACCGGCGGTTTATCCGGACCCAGCACACGGCTGCCGAATACGGCTCGCAGCTTGTTTGCCATCACTGCTGCCATCTGGTCGAGCAAGGCTTCATTATGATTTTTAAGGTAGACATATACCAGACGGTAATAAGGCGGGTAATGAAACATCTGACGTTCCGCCAGTTGTCCGCCCACCATGTCCTCATAATCATTAGCGATGACCTGATGAATAATCGGATGCTCGATACTTTTGGTTTGCAGTACTACTCGTCCCCGCTTGTTCTTACGTCCGGCACGTCCCGCTACCTGCGCCATCAATTGGAAAGCGCGTTCATAAGAACGGAAATCGGGATAATTCAGCATGGTATCCGCATTCAGTATTCCAACGACGCTTACATGGTCGAAGTCCAGTCCTTTGGATACCATTTGCGTTCCGATAAGTATGTCGGTCTTTCCTTGTTCGAAGTCCGCGATAATCTTCTCGTAGGCGGAACGGGTACGGGTAGTATCCAAGTCCATCCGCGCCACGGCAGCTTCCGGGAAAAGGACTTTAATATCATCTTCAATCTTTTCCGTACCAAAACCGCGGTTTACCAGTTCCGTCCCTTCACAGGCGGGACAAGCCTTCGGAAGCTGGTAGGTATAGCCGCAATAATGGCAGGTCAGTTGATTGATTCCTTTATGATAGGTAAGACTTACATCACAGTTCTTACACTTCGGCACCCAACCGCAGGTACGACATTCTATCATCGGAGCAAAACCACGGCGGTTCTGAAAAAGAATCACTTGTTCCTTCTGTTCCAGAGCTTCTTTCATATATTGTATCAGAAGTGGTGAGAACTGGCCGACCATCCGCTTCTTTCGATGCAATTCTTTTATATCGACCGGAATAATCTCCGGCAGTTGTATCTCTTTATATCGTTCTTTCAGTTGTACAAAACCGTATTTTCCATCCATCGCATTCTGCCATGACTCGATGGACGGTGTAGCTGTTCCCAACAATGTTTTGGCTCCATACATGGCTGCCAACACAATCGCCGCACTACGGGCGTGGTAACGGGGTGCCGGGTCTTGTTGTTTATAAGTATTTTCGTGCTCTTCGTCCACAATCACCAATCCCAGATTCCGGAAAGGCAGAAATACGGATGAACGGACACCTAAAATAATATCGTATCCATTCTCCCCGAGTTGTTTCCGCCATATCTCAACCCGTTCGGCATCGGGAAATTTGGAATGGTAAATACCCAGACGTGAACCGAAGACACGCTGCAAGCGTTCCGTTATCTGAGTAGTCAGCGCAATCTCCGGCAATAAGTATAATACTTGTTTGCCTTGACGGATAGCTTGTTCTATCAAATGAATATATACTTCCGTCTTGCCGCTGGACGTTACTCCATGAAGCAGGCAGACATTTTTCTCCCGGAAAGATTGTACTATCTCATCATATGCCTGCTGTTGAAACTCATTCAAAGCATTCACTTCGACAACCTCTTTCTCCTGTTTATCCAACCGACCGATTTCGTGATAATAAATCTCGAAAATCTTCTTGTCCACCAAACCGTTCAATACGGCAGGAGCCACATTAGCCCGTTGCAGCAACTCTTTCTTGGAGATTTCTTTCGGAGCACCGTCTCCCAAAATGCCCGAACACTCTACATATTTCATGAGAAGCGCCAGTTGCTTCGGAGCACGAGAGAGTATATCAAACAAAATATGAAGCCGCTTCTCGTCGGCTGTTCCGGCAAGGCGTACCCGTGCTTCTGTCTTGGGTTTGTAAGTGCGTCGCAACTCTTCCTTTACGAAAATCGCTTCTTTATCGAGCAAGGATTTTATGGCCGTGAGGATATTCTTGACACCGCTATCCTTCTCCAGTTTGGTGACGCATTGCTGCGAATCGACAGCCAGCAAATCCAAAATGCGCTGTTCACGTTCCGGCAATGGCGCGTCCGCTACGAAGTCGGGATTATATTCTACAATCGTTTCACTTTCAAGTTTCAGTCCCGAAGGCAATGCCGCTTTATATACATCGCCTTGCGTACAGAGGTAGTAATCGGCTATCCATTCCCAGAATTTGAACTGATTCGGCAATAAAATAGGAGAAGCATCCAGTAATGTCGATATGTCTTTCACTTCATATTCCGTTGGAGCACAATAATGAACGTTACGGACAATAGCTGTATAGAACTTCTTTCGCCCGAAAGGAACCACCACGCGGCAGCCTATCTTCACTTCTTCCGCATACTCGTCCGGCAAAGAGTAAGTAAAGCTCTTCGGAAGCGGAAGTGGTAATATGACATCTACATATCTTTTCATTGCAGGCACAAAGATATAAAAAAAGAGGCTTCCGACAGTCGAAAGCCTCCAGTTCTACTATGTTAAAGTAAATGTTTCGTCAAAAGATATAAGCAACGGATACTTGCCAGGTCTTGGTTTTGTATGAACCGTCTATTCCTTCAAGTTTGGCAGTGTCCCCCAACGGGATGTTATAATTGGCACCAACCTGCAAATGATTGAGCAATTTCACACCTGCGCCGACGTTAATGCCGACTTCAGCTTTCTTCTTGTCGGTTTTTACGCCTTCAATCGTTTTATTTCCCGCAAAATCGAAATAAAAATCAGGTCCGGCAGCAATATAAAGTCCCAACAGACTTCCCAACCCGATGTTATACTTCAAGTTTACCGGAATATCAAGACCGTTTTGCTTAACAGTATATTCATCATTTCCTTCAGATACCTTTATACCTCTTTGGGCAAAAAGCAGAGAAGCATCCACCCCCAATCCTATGATTGGAATATTAAACTCAGCCATCGGTCCGATAAAGAAACCGGTAAAGTTATCCTTCTTAAAATTTTCGCTCACATTAGAGAAACTTGCTTTTGACAAGTTCAAACCTCCCTTTACACCAAAATGTATTTGAGCCTGAGCAGGCATTGCCATACCGATACATACAGCAATCATTAAAGCACCAAAAATCTTTTTCATAAATTTACGTGTTTATAATTCGGGACAAAGATATATAATTAGAATAAATAAACACAAATTATCGGTTTTTTGTTCGCTCAAAGTAGCTGTTGTTCACCCAATCCTGCCCCCGCACCCTTATAATGAGCTGAAAGCATATGATTATGATAAAGAAGTTTTCTGACTACTCTCTCATATAAAAAAATGAAAATCCTCTTTCAACCTATCACCCTCCTCTCCAATTCCCTTATTCATCGCACTTTCAGAGCGGTGATAGGTTGTTTGCAACCTATCACCACATCTATCACCTATCACCGCCTTATTTAAAGTAAGTCTACGGTAAACGAAATCAGCAACTAAGGGCAATTTCTGTTTCATGTAGTGAAACCAAGTGTTTCATGCCTTGAAACGAAGTGTTTCATACCGAGAAACATTTAGTTTCAAGCGTTGGGAACCAAAGTTTCAAGCGTTAGAAACCAAAGTGTCTAGCCGTAGAAACTAAAGTTTCCTGCAATGGAACTAAAGTTTCAACCGAGGAAACTGGAGTTTCAAAGTAGGAAACAAGTAATTAGACCCTATGTTTTTCCGGTTTAGCTAACGGCATACAATTAGCCGCCTAACTATAAACGAACGAGAAAATAAGGTTGCAGATACTTTATTTTAATCAATTATGTCTTCCAATTGCTCCCAATCAATCAAGTGCCATGACTTTAATACCCGCCTCAACTCATTTCTTACTTCCATCAAAGCGAAACCTAACAGATTCTCGCCTTTCCATAAGAATGGATTATGTACCTGAGGGTCAGTTTCCTGCATACCAATTCCCCATATAGTATCGTATGGACTGGCTTCGACCAGAACTTTATCGCCAGTACCCAGTAAAAAGTCAAGCTGGTCCTGATTTTGGATAAACTTAGCATAATTTCCATTGAGAACGATTGAATATTTGTATTTATCCCATACACTCTGCTCGAATCCCTCTACTTTTCGGCCCAATGCCTTTATCATTTTGGGGTCTATTTCATCTAATATCAGTTTTCTTGTATCCCCATCTTCAAAAAGACGTGCTTTTTCAGCCATCATATACTGCTCCATACAGCAATATTCATTAATATCTATCCGAAAAGACGTCTGCCACCATTGGCTCAAACACGATTTACTGATTTCCTCCTTCTTATGATGCCCCCAAAAGAAGAGATAATCAAACTCTTTCCCATTCGCAACTTCCGCCCTGAGTTGCTCCAATGAAAACTCGGGAACTCCGTCCGGTTGCCGAAAGTAGATACCTTCCAAAGAATAAATATCTTTCTCATCAAACGTATCTTCATAATATCCCCGCCATGAGTAAGGGGCAGGAAACATCTCACGATACTTCGATTGTTCTTCCTGGGACAATCCAGCAAACCAATCATTAAATAACCATCTGTAACCCTCACCATATCCCATTCGCCACCCTATACTATACTGAGATATTTCAGGATATACCAGCCACAATGGCGGTAACGGATTGTCTATTGTAAAATGGTCTGTCTTCATATATTCATAGTTGTTGTATTAAACAATTCTCCTATTTGCAGTTATTCAAATAGTACGATAATCTATATCGGCATAAAAGTAGTGCTTTTCTTTTCTAAAAGTTACTATTATGAGAATAAATCATTCAACGCCTCGCTCATGCTGGGATGAGTAAAGATGAAGTCGCGCAGGAAAGTATAATCCTGCCCTGTCTTCATGGCAATGGCAACTATATTGATAACTTCGCTGGAATCGGGTGCAAAAAGCATACAGCCTAATATCTTTCCCGTGTTCTTATCAATGACAGCTTTCAGCAGACCGTCTGTTTCTCCTAATGTTTTCGCTCTCGGTATAGCCATAACGGGCAGCTTCTTCACTATAATATCCAAGTTCTGTTTGCGGGCTTCCTCTTCATTCAGTCCGATACGCGCCAATGGCGGGTCGATAAATACAGAATAACTGACGGGATTACGGTCACTTGTCTTCCGTTCCTTATCTCCGAATAAATCTTCACGGACAATCCGGTAATCATCCAATGAGATATAAGTGAACTGCAAACCACCTTTCACATCACCTACGGCACGTATATTGGGATTGGTTGTTTTCAGATATTCATCGACAATAATAGCACCACGCGCATCCACTTCTACTCCGGCTGCTTGCAGATTAAGACCTGCCGTGTTAGGTCTGCGACCTGTTGCCAGCAATACCGCTTCGGCTTCAAGCTCAAACGCCCCGTTAATCTGCGCATCCGTGAAGGCAACGATTGCCTTGTCTTCAGTATGCTTGACCGACTGTACCTTTGCGTTCATCCGGAAAACAATGCCTTTCTTCTCCAATGTTTCTTTTACGCTTGCCGCAATATCACGGTCTTCACGGGCAATCAGTTCGGGATAGCTTTCGAGCACAGTCACTTGCGAGCCGAACGAAGCATACATGGACGCAAATTCCAACCCGATATAACCGCCGCCGACAATGACCAGGCGGCGGGGAAGGTCTGTCAATTCCATGATTGAAGTACTGGTATAGACAAAAGGATTGCCCGCCACTCCATCAATAGGTGGAATGACCGTTTCCGCTCCTGTATTGATAATGATTTGTTTGGATGTCAGCAGGATTTCTTCCGTAGCTGTGCGGACTGCGACCGTATCGGAAGAAACAAACGAGCCTGTACCTGTATAAACAGTCACATTGGGATTGTCCGCCAAGTTATGGTAATTCTTGTTTCTCAATGCACCGGTTACAGTTTCTTTCACGGCAATCGCCTGCCGGTAAAAATCACTTTTCTCCTCAAAGGCGGCCTCTTTCCTACCCCAAGCTATTTTAGCCTGATGTACTAACGTCTTTGTCGGGATACATCCTATATTAATACATGTGCCACCATACATTTTGTCGGAACGTTCGATAACAGCTACCTTCTGTCCGCGTTTTGCAAACTCTGCCGCAAGGGTCTTCCCGCCTTTGCCGAAACCAATGATTATAACATCAAATGCATTCATATTCCTATCTTTTTATAAGTTTAAAATCAGCTTATTCAGTTTGTTTCATTTCATATTGCAAAGGTCGCTTCTTTCGAGGTAACGGACAATAACGATTTTGCCGGATAAGTTAGCAATTATTCCCACAACATCATAACATTAAAGCTATTAATAAAAAAAAGATTTTCTATCTTTGCATCAGCACTCAAAAAAACGTACTACTATGTTCTTTCTGCAAAAATCACTTTGTTTTATCATCTGCCTGCTCTGGTTCAGCTTAGGATTTGCCGGAATCAACAATCCGTTAATCATCAACTTCGGCAAAACACAATATGGCGCAGCCAACAAAAACTGGTCTATCAGTGAAGACGAGCATGGAATACTCTATTTTGGCAATGACATCGGACTGCTCGAATTTGACGGTATCGAATGGAAATTGAACAAGCTCCCCAAAGCAGAAGTGGTGCGTTCTGTATATGCTGTTTCAAACAACGAGGTCTATACCGGCGGCTACGAAGAGTTCGGCAAATGGAGCCGGCAGCCCGACGGGGAACTGACTTATACTTCACTCAGCAAAGAACTGCCGGCGGACAGTTGGCAGAATGATGACATATGGAGAATCCTGCCGCAAGGGGAATCCATCTATTTTCAATCATTCAGCGGTATCTTCCGCCACCATCTGCCGACAGGAAAAACGGAGAAAATAACGAAACAGAAGAATTTTCATTTCCTGATGCGCGTCGGTAACGAGTTGTGGGTGCAGGAAACACACAAGGGTCTGCTCCGCCTGAAAGACGATCGTTTCACCCTTATCCCACACAGCGAACTATTTCTGGGCAAAGAAGTGAAAGCCGTGCTTCCCTATGCGGAAAACCAATGGATGGTAGTCACTTCGAACAGCGGCTTATTCATATATGATGGAGATACGTTCAGATTACTGAGTGACGCACCGGAATGGATTAATTCAAACATCAATTGTGCTATTCAAAAGGAGAACGGCTACTACCTGCTCGGCACGATTCTCAACGGAGTATATATGATAGACAAACAAGGGAAGATTATCAAACATATCAACTCTGATGCCTACATGCAAAACAATACAACCCTGTTTCTTCACGAAGACAAGTATCATAATACCTGGCTGGCGCTCGACAACGGGATTACCTGTATCCAGATACTTCCCGAACTCAGTTGCTACACCGATCCCACGGGCAAGACCGGCGCTGTATATGCGGCCGCACTTTTTGCCGGCAAACTATTCATCGGCACCAACCAGGGACTCTTCTATATCAGCCAAAGCGATCTGAACAATATCAACGCATTGCCCGGCGACTTGCAAACGATAGAGAACATTAAAGAGCAAATCTGGGATTTGAAGATTATAGACGGAAAGTTATATTGCGGTTCCAACAGCGGGTTAAAAGTGATTGACGAGCAACTGAAAGTGACTACTCCCATCAATGCACAAGGGGGAGTGTTTACCATTCTTGCCAAAGAACATTATCTCCTGTTGGGCACATACGCATCCCTGAAAATCGTAGACACCCGCACACAGCGAATCATTCTTGACAACATTCGCCAGCCTATCGTCAATATCCAGATAGACCATCTCGACAATGTATGGTTGGAGCACATGAACAAAGGAGTTTACCGCTGCCAGCTTTCCGAGGACATGACGAAAATAAAAACCTCGGAATACTACGGCGAAGACCGGGAACTGCCCTACAAGCTCCACCTTTTCAAAATCGGCGGAAGAGTTGTCATGCTGGGCGGAAATTCCTTTTACACCTACAATGACATAGGCGGCAAAGTAGAACTGTACGAACCGTTGAAACACTGCCTGAGCAACCTGACGGAAATAAAAAATGTATCCGACATAGATAAAAACCATTTTTATGTAATGGGGGATAATGTAATTTACCGCATTGCCCATGACGGTTCGCAAAACCATATAGAAGATAAAATAGACATCAACTACAACGGCATGTCCATGGTCAATCATTTCGAGCGGATTATCGCCCTCACGGATTCAACCAGCCTCATCTGTCTGGACAACGGCTTTCTGCTCTGCCCCAACAATCAGCAGCAAAGCGCCATTTCGCTGTCCACCCCCTATATTAAATCCTTTTCCGCCTTGTCCAAAACGGGAGAAGCGTTTCATAAGGAAAGTGAACATGAAGCAATCAAGATTCCATTTACCAATAATACGATAGAAATCAGATTCGCAACGGATGACGTACTGGCGCACAATGTATCTTTCCAATATAAACTGGAAGGAATCAGCGAATGGTCGGAACCGGAAAGAATCAACAAAGTGACCTATGAACGTCTTCCCAAAGGAACTTATACCTTTTTATTACGTTCGATAGATAATTTGGGGAACTGCTCTCCTACACTGGAATATACTTTCACTGTTCTTTCTCCCTGGTACCAGACAATTTGGGCAATCCTAGGCTATTTTATCATCACATTACTCATGTTGCGGATAGTCTGGATACTCATCCTGCGCCGTTACCGGAACCGGCATCTGATAAAAATCCGCCTTCGCGAAGCGAAAAGATTAAGCCGGATGAACCAGCAACTGCAAAACCAAATCAAAGAGAAGGATGCCGAACTGCTTTCGCAAACTTCTTTCGTCATCCAGCGCAACGAGCTTATCACGCAGATGAAAGACGAAATAGAAGAGTTCTATCGCACACATAACAACAAAGCGCTCGCACCGCTCTTCCATAAAATCAATATGCTTTTCAACAACAACCTCGACACCGAGGAAGACTGGAAAATGTTTCTTATCAAGTTTGAAGAAAAACATACCGGATTTTTCAAACATTTAAAAACACTTTATCCGCAACTGACCGCCAATGATTTGAAATTATGTGCCTGCCTGAAGTTGAATCTGGATTCAAAAGCTATCGCAGCCCTAATGAATATTTCTGTACGTGCAGTGGAAAACAGCCGTTACCGGTTGAGAAAGAAAATCAATATCCCGCCTAATGAGAATCTCAACGATTTCTTCTTGAAGTTATAGATTCGTTATCTCACTCATTTAATGTATATTACAACTAAATGAGAGGTAATAATGAGGTCGCTTAAATGTTAAAAAACAAAGCGATGTATCCGTAGTGAGCCTGTTTTTAGCAAGTATAAATCCAGACTTTCTACATTTGCCATTGTCAAAAACGGACGAATCGGGAAGCGTACGAGCCCAACAAAGTTTTGACAGGATTTTAATGTTAAACTAAAACTAATAATAGAATGAAAGACCAACTTACCCATTCATTTTGTAAGGACATCTCTCTATTAAAGAAAGGACTTCTATTAGGATTTTTCTTATTGGCAGTCACCACTCTATCCGCACAGATACGGGAGATAAAAGGTATCGTCACATCAGAAACAAGCGAACCATTGCCCGGAGTGGCCGTGCAAATAGATGCTTCCGGCACCGGAACCGTCACCAACATAGACGGTCAGTATAGCATCTCTGCCCGGAAAGGCGATAAAATTACTTTCTCCTTTATCGGAATGACGTCACAAACTATCGTAGTAGACAATCGTACTACCATCAATGTCGTCATGAAAGAAGAAGCTTTTGCACTGGAAGAAGCTGTCGTTATCGGTTATGGTAGCGCGAAGAAAAGAGACTTGACCGGCTCTATCGAAACAGTCAAAGCGGCTGATATAGCCACCAAGCCTGCCAGCAATCCGTTGGCTTCCATCCAGGGAAAAATTGCGGGTGTTCAAATCGTCAATACCGGCAGGGCGGGTCAAGACCCGGAAATCAGAATCCGCGGAACAAACTCTATCAACGGATATACTCCCTTATATGTGGTTGACGGACTTTTCACGGATAACATCAACTACCTGAATCCTGCGGACATCGAATCTATGGAGATTCTGAAAGACCCGTCTTCACTGGCTATCTTCGGCGTACGGGGTGCCAACGGCGTAATTATCATCACGACCAAGCGCGCCAAGGAAGGACAGACTACCGTCAGCATCAACGCTTCGGTAGGTTTCAAACATATCGGTGACCGCGTGGAACTTACCAACGCCGCCCAATTCAAGGAACTATACAACGAACAACGTAATAACCAGGGATTAGACCCGTTCGACTATACCAACTGGGCAGCCGACACCGACTGGCAGGACGAAATCTTCCAGACAGGCTTCCTGACCAACAACAATATCAGCATCACCGGTTCTACGGATAAAAGCAAGTTCTACATGGGACTTGGCTACACCATGGAAGAAGGCTCTATCAAGAGCGAGAAGTTGAACAAACTGACTATCAACCTGCACAGTGAATACGAAATGACTAAGTTCCTGCGTTTCGGCTTCCAGATTAACGGTGTACGTATGCTTCCGCCGGACGCCAAAGGCGTGAGCGCAGCCATCAAGGCAGCCCCCATCGCAGCAGTATCCCATGAAGAGACCGGACTTCTGCAACTCTTGCCGGACTTCCAGCAAGCGCAGGTATCGAACCCGATGATTGACGTGAAGTACAGAGGACAGCACAACAAAGCCATCAACTACCGCATGGCAGGAAATATCTACGGGGAAGTGGATTTACTGAAAAACCTGACTTTCCGTGCCACATTCGCTATGGATTACAGTTCTGACCAGTCACGCCTCTACTCTCCTATCATCTACTTGTACAATGTAGATAAGGGGGAAAAGGAAAATGTAGGCGAACGCGAAGGCATCACACAGAAAAAATCGACAAACATGGCTGCACAGTCCGACTATGTGCTGACTTATACCGGAAAATTCGGCGGACACGGCATTACACTGACAGGTGGTATGACAACCAACTACAACGAATATTCCTCACTGAATGCCGGCAGAAGCCAGAAACTGGGCGACGGTATCAGCATTGGGGAGAATGACGACAAATGGTGGATTACCACTATCGGTGACCAGTCCACTGCGACAAACGGCGGTTCACAGTACAAGCGCTTCACCATGTCTTACCTGATTAGAGCACTGTACAACTACCAAAGCCGCTACCTGTTCAATGCTTCTTATCGCCGTGACGGTTCATCCGTATTCAAGCGTACCGGAAATACATGGGATAATTTCTACTCTTTCGGCGCCGGATGGGTAATCTCGGAAGAGAATTTTATGAAACACCAGTCTGTCATCGACTATCTGAAACTGAAAGGTTCATGGGGTGTGTTAGGCAGCCAGAATACAGGCGGCTACAACTATCCGGCTTATCCTACAATCGTCAACTCCGGCTCTGCCGTATTCGGTGACAATATCGTCGAAGGAAAAGGACTCGCTTACCTGGCGTCGCAGACATTAGGCTGGGAACGCAACTATTCCTGGGAAGCCGGTTTCGAAATGAATCTTCTGAAACAACGCCTGCGCCTGTCTCCCGTTTATTATAACAAAACGACCAAGGATTTGCTGACTTCCGTTCCCGGCATTTCAGGCTCTACCCCCGGACTGGAAAATATCGGGGAAATCCAAAACAGAGGATGGGAACTGACCGCTTCCTGGAATGACCGCATCGGCGAGGACTGGAGTTATGGGGTCAGCGCCAACCTGACCACGATAGATAATAAGGTAAAATCACTGGTAAACAAGGATTATGCCATCGTATCCGGCCCGTCAAGAGTATCCCAGGGGTATCCTATCGGCTACTTCTACGGCTATCAGGTGGAAGGCGTATATCAGAATAAGACAGATATTCAGAGCTCTCCCAAAAACACATTGAGTACCGTAGCACCGGGCGACTTGAAGTTCAAGGATGTAGACGGCAACGGTGAGATTAATGACAAAGACCGTACCATGATTGGTAATCCTACCCCCGATTTCACCTATGGGCTGACTATCAGTGCCGGATACAAAGGATTCGATTTCAGCATGGATATGATGGGAGTATATGGAAACGAGATTTACCGCAACTGGGAGTCGGACGAGTTTTCTCAAAACAACTATTCGCTCCGCCGCATGAACCGCTGGAACGGTGAGGGTACTTCCAACTGGGAACCTATCCTTGACCCGTCGAGAAGCATCAACCGCCAGAATTCAAGTTACTTCATCGAAGACGGCAGTTTCTTCCGTATCCGTAATATCGAACTGGGATATACGTTTAATCCGGGCTTATTGAAAAAGATTTATCTGAAATCGCTCAGGTTATATGCCAACGTACAGAACTTGAAAACATGGTCCAAATGCAGCGGATATACTCCCGAAATCGGTGGCAGCGCTACTTCCTTCGGAGTAGACAACGGCACTTATCCGATGCCGACCGTTTATACCTTCGGTTTGAATCTTACTTTCTAACTCCATTTCTAAAGTTATATGACTATGAATAAAAAAAGAATTCTATATATAGTAGCTGCCTGCACTTTGTCATTCGCCCAAATGGGATGCAGCGATTTACTGGACCAGGCTCCGCAAGGGGAACTTATCGACACCGACCTCGCCGGCGGTACGTACGAGAGCGAAATATTCGGAATGTACGCTGCCATGCGCGACTATGCCCTGACATCGGGAACAACCGCGCTTGCTATCCACAGCTTCCGTTCGGAAGACGCGGAGAAAGGCAGTACATCGACAGACGGAGCGGCCGCTGCCAAAATGTATGACGAGTTCAATTACGACGCAAGCAACGCAATGCTGCAAGGCTACTGGAGCGCCAACTACAGTCTTATCCACAAAGTGAATACGCTGCTCGAATCAATGAAAGCAGGCAATCTGACGGATGGCAACCTCGTCAATAAGGCGGAAGCCCTTTTCTTCCGGGCTTATTGTTACTTCAATCTGGTGCGTGCATTCGGCGAAGTTCCTTTGATTGACTTCAAGATTAACCAGTCGTCGGATGCCAATATCCCCAAGTCATCCGTCAACGATATATACGCACTGATTGACCGGGATTTGACAGAAGCGGAAAAGTATCTGCCCCGCACGTGGGAAAGCAAATACATCGGTCGCCTGACTTGGGGAGCCGCCCGTTCCCTGCACGCCCGGACGTATATGATGCGTAACGACTGGTCTAACCTCTGGACTGCCGCAACAGATGTCATCAACTCCGGAATATACAATCTGAATACGCCTTTCAACGAGATATTCCGCGAATCTGGTGAGAATTGCAGTGAGTCTATTTTCGAACTGCAATGTACCGCCACTTCTTCTTTGCCCGAAAGCGAAGATATAGGAAGTAAATTCGCATTGGTGCAGGGCGTCAGAGGTTCCGGCGAATGGAATATGGGATGGGGCTGGAATACACCGACCGAGACATTGGCGAATGCCTTTGAATCCGGCGATCCCCGCAAAGATGAAACGCTTCTGTATTTCATAAAGGTAGGAGAATCTCCTTCTTTAATCCCTGCCAATCAACCTTACAATGAAAAGCCGGTTGCCACAAATGATGTGATTGCCAAGTATTTCAATAAAAAGGCTTATACGAATCCTACTTATCGCGCTAAATATACTAAGTTCGGTTTCTGGTTCAATATCCGCCTTATCCGCTATGCCGATGTAGTATTGATGGCAGCAGAAGCAGCCATCGAACAGAACAACACGAAGGCTGCCAAAGATTATCTGGAGATGGTACGCAGCCGTGCCAGAGGCAAGAACACCAATATCCTGCCCAAAGTCACGACAGACGACCAGGTGAAACTGCGGAACGCTATCCGTCAAGAACGGAGAGCGGAGCTCGCTATGGAATTCGACCGTTTCTACGACCTGGTGCGCTGGGGAATTGCAGAAGATGTATTAGGCAGCTTAGGTTATCAAAAGAAGCATGCATTATTGCCGCTCCCGCAAGAAGAAATAGACAAGTCTAACGGCGTATTGAAACAAAATCCAGATTACCTATAATATATAAAACGACTATTGATATGAAAAAACATATATATTCATCCATCGCTTTGTTTCTCCTGGCATTTATGGTTCAGTCCTGTTTCCAGGATATGGACCACCCGGGATTCGATTATCCGGAAGAACTGCCTGAAAAACCTTATAACCCGATGAAGCTGGGATTGGCTTTCGAAGATAATTTAGAGAATAACAGTATCTATAACTTCGGCATTACTGCCGGCGGTACTCCCCGCTTTGCGGAAGGTATTAACGGCAAGGCGTACCAGGGAGCAGCAGATACTTATATGGTAGCTGAAACCCCGGAAGCCCTGAAAGACAGTATTGAAAACCTAGGTAGTTTCACTGTCGCTTTCTGGATGAAAGCTACCAAATGCAATAAAGCGACCGGTATCTTCGGAATATCCAACACCAAACAGTTCTGGGGTAATCTGGACATCTATCTTGAAAGTTATTCAGACAACGAAACGCAGGCTTTCTTCAAAGTTCATCTGCGCAATGGTAATGCAGAACGGACCGAAGAATGCAGAATAGATGACGTATTTATCAATGACTGGGTGCATCTTTCTTTCAAGTATGACGAAACAACTTCCAAACTGACTGTTTATAAGAATGCGGAAGAGATTCTTTCAAAGACTCTCTCGACAGGTCAAGCGCAGAATATGATTTCCGGGAAGCTCAAGTTCAGCGATGTGGGGAAACTGGTTATCGGAACATTGCAGTTTCAAACAGTACCTAGTTTGACGGAAGGCGCTACTGCCCAAGATTGGGGCGCACACTACCTCGGCGCACTCGACCAGTTCCACTTTTACAACAAAGCTCTCAAAAGGAGCGAGATACGAAATCTATATGTAACTAAAGACTAAGTATGCCATGAAAAAATATTTATCATTCACTCATATTCTATTTATTGTCATTGCATTACTAACCTCTTGCAGTGACGATAATGAAACAATAACCACCGACTTCCGGTTAACAACTATCAGTATCGGTGAACAACAGAACTTATCGGCTTTTACGAATGTTGACCCGGAAGCTTCCATCGTACTTCAATTCTCGGATGCAGTAGATGAGTCGACCGTCGCAAAGAATATCCGTTTCATCGAATTGGACGGTGAAGATGAGTTTGAACTAAAAGTCAATTACCAGATGGATGCTGATAATAAGAAACTGACCGTCACTCCGGTAAATGTACTCAGTAACTATTCGAGTTATAAGTTTGTAGTGTATCCGGGAATAAAATCAGCAGCCGGCGAACCCATCTTTACAGGAAAAGTGTATAGTATAAAAACAGGAATGGAAGATTCCGACAAGTTTGACCGTATTGATGACGAAGAGTTGCTGACGCTGGTTCAGAGACAAACATTCAGTTATTTCTGGGATTTCGGGCATCCTGATTGTGGTATGGCGCGTGAAAGAAGCACTTCAACAAATACGGTAGCAACCGGCGGAACAGGCTTCGGAGTGATGTCAATCATCGTGGCAGCAGAAAGAAACTTTATCAGCAAGGAAGCGGCATTGGAACGTATTCAGAAAATTGTAGACTTCCTGGGCAGATGCGAGAGTTATCATGGAGCTTATTCACACTGGATATATGGAGATAGCGGTTTCATACAACCGTTTAGTGATATTGACGACGGAGTGGACTTACTAGAGACATCTCTGCTTTTTCAGGGACTATTGACCGCCAGGGCTTATTTTAAGAACGGCAATGAGGCAGAACAAAAGCTCTGTGCAGACATTACCAAATTATGGGAAGCCATAGACTGGAACTGGTTTCGCAAAGAAAGTTCGGAAAATGTATTGTACTGGCATTGGAGCCGCAATCATGGTTGGGAAATGGGCTTGAAAATCAGCGGTTGGAACGAAGGTCTGATAGCCTATGTGCTCGCAGCTTCTTCACCTACAAACGCTGTTGATAAAGTTGTCTACGACGAAGGATGGGCAAACAACGGCGGAATGAAAAACGGAAAAGTCTATTATGACTATGTCCTGCCGCTAGGTACGGACAACGGCGGGCCTCTCTTCCTTTCACAATATTCTTTCTTGGGGATTAACCCGAAAGGCCTGTCGGACGCATATGCCAATTATGAGGAACAAACCCGGAACCACGCATTAATCAACTACAATTATTGTGTTAACAATCCGAGAGACTACGCAGGTTATGGCGAGAACTGCTGGGGATTGACCGCCAGTGACGGCGATAACGGATACAGTGCCCATTCTCCGAACAATGACAATGGTGTAATCGCCCCTACCGCCGCCTTGACTTCCTTCCCTTTCACACCGGAAGAATCAATGAAAGCCCTGCATTTCTTCTATTATAAACTGGGAGATAAGATTTGGGGGAAATATGGTTTCGTTGACGCATTCAATCTGGGCAAGCAATGGTTCGACAAAGAATTTATCGCTATCAACCAAGGCCCGATTATCTGTATGATCGAAAACTACCGGAGCGGACTGTTATGGAACCTCTTCATGTCCGACCCGGATATTCAGAACGGAATGAAGAAGTTAGGATTCAGCAGCCCGGACTTAAAATAAACAATTCAATAGGTAAAAAACAGATATGAACAGAATCCTCACTATTCTAGTATGCTTGACCGCTACTTGCTGCATCCACGCACAGGGCGGAAAGAATGAAAAGATGGACCGATTTATCGACCAACTCATAAGCAAAATGACATTGGAAGAGAAAATCGGGCAACTGAATCTTCCCAGTGCCGGAGACATCACTACCGGTCAGGCAACCAGCAGCAACATCGCCGACAAAATCCGTAAGGGACAAGTCGGCGGCTTGTTCAACATCAAAGGAGTGACTAAAATACGCGACGTACAACGTATTGCCGTAGAAGAAAGCCGCTTAAAGATTCCATTACTATTCGGTATGGACGTGATTCACGGATATGAGACAGCATTCCCCATTCCTTTGGGATTGGCAGCTACCTGGAATATGGAAGCTATCGAGCAGTCGGCACGCATAGCCGCCATTGAAGCAAGTGCGGACGGCATCTGCTGGACGTTCAGCCCGATGGTGGACATCAGCCAGGATGCCCGTTGGGGACGTGTCTCCGAAGGAAATGGAGAAGACCCTTTCCTGGGCGGTGAAATCGCCAAAGCAATGGTACGGGGATATCAGGGAGACAACTCCTACACCTCAAATAACCATATCATGGCTTGTGTGAAACATTATGCCCTTTATGGAGCCGGTTTTGCCGGAAGAGATTACAACACGGTAGATATGAGCCGTATCCGTATGTTCAACGAATATATGTATCCATATAAGGCAGCGATAGAAGCCGGTGTAGGAAGTGTCATGGCATCTTTCAACGAAGTGGACGGCGTGCCTGCTACTGCCAACAAGTGGCTGATGACGGACATACTACGCAAACAATGGAAATTTGACGGTTTTGTTGTGACGGACTATACCGGTATCAGCGAAATGGTGCCGCATGGTATCGGTGACTTGCCGACAGTATCGGCACGTGCCCTCAAAGCGGGAATTGACATGGACATGGTAAGCGAAGGATTCCTGACTACGCTAGCCCAGTCACTGAAAGAGAATAAAGTCAATGTGGAAGAGATAGACCAAGCCTGCCGCCGGATACTGGAAGCTAAATATAAACTCGGTCTTTTTGATAACCCGTATAAGTTTTGTGACCCCGACCGTCCGGCTAAAGAGATTTACACCCGTGAAAGCAGAGAGATTGCCCGTAAGATTGCCGCTGAAAGTTTTGTATTGCTGAAGAATCAGCAGGAAGTACTTCCCTTGAAGAAATCCGGGAAAATCGCCGTTATCGGTCCGCTTGCCAATACCCGTTCCAATATGCCGGGCACCTGGAGCGTAGCCGTGGACTTGAACAAACCGATGACTCTGGTGGAAGGAATCCGGGAAGTAGCCGGGAAAGACGCACGCGTATTCTATGCAAAAGGCAGTAATCTGACAGCCGATCCTGAGTTGGAAAAAAGAGCTACGATGTTCGGCAGAGAATTGGGCAGAGACAACCGTACTGATAAGGAATTGCTGAATGAGGCATTGAAAGTGGCACGCCAATCAGATGTTATTGTAGCGGCTTTGGGCGAATCTTCCGAGATGAGCGGTGAATCGAGCAGCCGTACCGACCTCAATATACCTGATGTCCAGAAAGAACTATTGGCAGAACTGGCAAAGACAGGCAAGCCGGTGGTACTCGTTGTTTTCACCGGACGCCCGTTAACGCTGACTTGGGAAGAGAAGCATATTCCGGCTATTCTGAATGTATGGTTTGGTGGTACGGAAGCGGCTCCGGCTATTGCAGACGTGTTATTCGGAGATGTAAACCCAAGTGGCAAGCTGACTATGAGCTTTCCGCAAAATGTAGGACAGTCTCCTTTATTCTACAACCATAAGAATACAGGACGCCCCCTAGAAGAAGGAAAATGGTTTGAGAAATTCCGTAGCAACTATCTTGACGTAAGCAATGACCCTCTCTATCCTTTCGGCTTCGGACTCAGCTACACGCAGTTCGAATACAGTAACCTGCAACTGAGCCATTCACAGCTTCGGACAGATGGAGAACTGACAGCTACCGTTACACTCACAAATACAGGGAAACGAGACGGACAGGAAACCGTACAACTATATATCCGTGATGTAGTAGGAAGTGTCACGCGACCGGTGAAGGAGTTGAAAGGCTTCCAAAAGGTATTCCTGAAGGCCGGAGAATCAAAGAATATTTCTTTCAAAATCACGCCGGAACTTTTGAAGTTCTACAACTACGACCTCGATTATGTTTATGAACCGGGAGAGTTTCATGTCATGGTCGGCGGCAACAGCCGGGATACGAAGATGGCAACATTCACGCTGCTGGAAGAGGAGAAAATCTCCGAAGAAGCATTGCTGGATAGCGTGCAAAGACGCACTTTCGATTATTTCTGGAACGGAGCGGAGCCGGTGAGCGGAATGGCAAGAGAACGGTTGAATGTGGATGGCAACTATCCGCTGAACGACCGGCATATTATTACTTCAGGCGGCAACGGCTTCGGCATTATGGCTATTATTGCCGGAATAGAACGGAACTACGTCACCCGTGCAGAAGGATTTGCACGAATGGAAAAAATTGTCTCTTTCTTAGAACGGGCCGACAAGTTTCATGGAGCTTTCCCGCATTGGTGGGATGGAGAGACAGGAAAAATAAAACCGTTCGGTCCTAAAGACGACGGTGGGGATTTGGTAGAGACAGCTTTCCTCGTACAAGGTTTGCTCGCTGCACACCAATACTACGTAAATGGCAACAAAGAAGAACGAGAACTTGCCGCACGCATGAATAAGCTGTGGAGAGACGTGGACTGGAACTGGTACCGGAATAAGGAGAATGTACTTTTCTGGCATTGGAGCCCGGAACATCAATGGGATATGAATTTCCGTGTACGTGGATTCAATGAATGTTTGATTATGTATATTTTGGCTGCCGCTTCACCTACACACGGAGTTCCGGCAAAGGTTTACCACGAAGGCTGGGCGGAAAACGGCGCAATCGTTAAGCCGCATACTGCCGAGAACCTGCCGATGAACCTAAGATACCAGACCGGTAGCGTCGGGCCTCTCTTCTGGGCTCATTATTCTTTCCTGGGACTTGACCCGAACGGACTGAAAGACCAATATGCCAACTACTTCGATGAAATGAAGAACTACACGCTGGCTAATCGCGCTTATTGCATCCGCAATCCCAAGAATTATAAAGGATATGGTGAAAATTGTTGGGGACTGACCGCCAGTTACTCCGTTAAGGGGTATGCTGCACATGCTCCCAACGAAAAAGAAGACCACGGAGTCATTAGTCCGACCGCCGCTCTTTCTTCCATCGTTTATACGCCGGAAGAATCAATGGACGTAATGAAATACCTGTATCAAAAGAAAAACAAGACATGGGGGGAGTACGGTTTCTACGATGCCTTCAGTGAAACGGAAAACTGGTATCCGCAGCAATATCTTGCCATCGACCAGGGACCTGTTGCCGTGATGATTGAGAACTACCGTTCACAACTGCTTTGGAAATTGTTCATGCAGCATCCTGATATACAAAAAGGGTTGCGCAAACTGGGATTCTCCAGTCCGCATCTTGATAAAAAGAAATAATTAAAATCGCCGGAGCAGATATTTATCCACTCCGGCGATTTCTCTATTGATTCTATTTCCACTTACTATAACATCAATCAACTATTCGGATGAATGTCCAACTTCACCGGTTTTATCATATTCTCCGGTTTCAGAATGGTATCCAAATCTTCTTTGGAAAGGATATTATGTTCCAATACAAGTTCATAAACTCCCTTTCCTGTCTCTAACGCTTCTTTGGCAATCTTCGTAGAGTTCTTATATCCGATTACCGGATTCAAGGCTGTCACTACTCCAATGCTGTCGTGTACGTCCCGACGGCATTTTTCTTCATTCGCCGTGATACCGTCCACACACAGAGTACGCAGAGTATCGAAGCCATTCATGAACAAATCCGCAGATTCAAAACAACATTGTGCCATCACCGGCTCCATTGCATTCAGTTCCATTTGGGCGGCTTCGCCGCTCATGGCTACACAAAGGTCATTTCCTATTACCTTATAGGCTATCTGATTCATGACTTCGGGAATCACCGGATTGACTTTTCCGGGCATGATGGAAGAACCCGGCTGCATAGCCGGCAAGTTAATCTCTCCCAATCCGCAACGGGGACCGGAAGCCAATAGCCGCAAATCATTGCATATTTTATTCATCTTGACAGCTACACGTCTCATGGCAGCCGAATAGCCTACCATACAGGAAGTATCCGAAGTGGCTCCTACCAGGTCATCCGCCAGTTTTATATCCAGTCCGGTGATTTTACGCAAAGCGGCAATACACTTTTCGGCATATCCGGGCTCGGCGGTGATGCCGGTTCCGATGGCAGTTGCCCCCATATTGACCGTCAGAAAATCCTGTGCGGCAAAGTCGAGGTTCTTCACTTCATGTTCCAGGATGCTTGCAAATCCGTTGAATGTCTGTCCGAGGGTCATCGGCACGGCGTCTTCCAACTGAGTACGTCCCATCTTAATCACATGCGCAAACTCTTTTCCTTTCTTGCGGAAAGATGCTATCAACTCGGTGAAATGTTTCACCAGTTTCAGGTGGGTATAATATAAGCCTATGTGAATAGCGGTAGGATAAGCATCATTGGTGGATTGCGAACGGTTCACGTGGTCATTGGGAGAACAATACTGGTATTCGCCGCGCTGGTGTCCCAGCAGTTCCAACGCACGGTTGGCAATCACTTCATTGGCGTTCATGTTCGTCGTGGTTCCGGCTCCGCCCTGAATCATGTCGACAGGAAATTGTTCGTGATGTTTCCCTTCGAGAATTTCCTTACAAGCTTTCAAAATAGCGTCTGTTTGTTCTTCGGTCAGCAAATCCAGCTCACGGTTGGCAACGGCAGCCCCCATTTTCGTGATAGCCAACGCCTGAATAAATAAAGGATACTCATTCAAATGAAACTTGCTGATGCGAAAGTTTTCAATACCACGGAGTGTCTGCACTCCATACAATGCACTTTCGGGCACTTCACGACTTCCTATCAAGTCGCTTTCTGTACGAGTTTTCTTCGATAAATTCTGTTCCATATCGGTTGTTTTATAACAATAACATTTTAGTTAGTACTTATATAACCAACCAGCGAGCTTATTGTTTTTATAAATATGCAAAAACTATTCAATAAGTTTTTTGTTGTTAATAGAAGAAAAAGAAAATACAAAGAACGAAAACACTTATCTTTGTGTTTAAACTTAAAAAAAGTAACAACCTATGATATTACAATTAGCATTTGTTCTGACTGCCATTATTATTGGCGCACGCCTGGGCGGTATTGGTCTTGGCGTTATGGGAGGCGTTGGATTGGCGATACTCACGTTCGTTTTTGGTTTACAACCCACCGCTCCGCCTATCGATGTCATGCTGATGATTGCCGCCGTCATTTCGGCAGCCGCTTGTATGCAAGCCGCCGGGGGGCTCGACTACATGGTAAAGCTGGCAGAACATTTGCTACGAAAAAATCCGTCACACGTCACTCTGTTAAGTCCGCTGGTGACTTATCTGTTTACTTTCGTGGCAGGAACCGGACATGTGGCTTATTCCGTATTGCCCGTGATAGCGGAAGTTGCCACTGAAACCAAAATCCGCCCGGAACGTCCGCTCGGCATTGCGGTTATCGCTTCTCAACAAGCCATCACGGCAAGTCCTATCTCCGCCGCCACCGTTGCTTTGCTCGGACTGCTGGCGGGATTTGACATTACCCTCTTCGACATTCTTAAAATTACAATTCCCGCTACGATTGTCGGTGTTTTGGTAGGCGCTTTATTCTCAATGAAAGTGGGGAAAGACCTTGTAGACGACCCCGAATATCAGAAACGGTTGAAAGAAGGTCTTTTCAACGACAAGAAAGTAGAGATTAAAGATGTCAAGAACAAACGTTCAGCGATGATTTCCGTCATCATCTTTATATTGGCGACTGCATTTATCGTACTCTTCGGCTCTTTTGAAGGTATGCGCCCGTCTTTCCTTATTGACGGTGAAATTGTTACATTGGGAATGTCATCTATCATCGAAATTGTCATGTTATCAGCCGCAGCCATCATCTTGTTAGTGACAAAGACAGATGGAATCAAGGCAACGCAAGGTTCCGTATTCCCTGCCGGGATGCAAGCGGTTATCGCTATCTTCGGTATTGCCTGGATGGGTGATACGTTTCTTCAAGGGAATATGGCACAACTTACTTTCTCTATTGAAGGGATTGTACGCGAGATGCCGTGGCTTTTCGGGATTGCGCTGTTCGTGATGTCTATCCTGCTTTACAGTCAGGCAGCCACCGTGCGGGCACTCGTACCACTAGGTATCGCGCTGGGCATCTCTCCGTATATGCTTATTGCCCTGTTCCCCGCCGTTAACGGATATTTCTTTATCCCGAACTACCCCACCGTGGTGGCCGCCATCAATTTCGACCGGACAGGGACAACAAAAATTGGCAGATATGTGTTGAATCATTCGTTCATGATGCCGGGACTAGTGTCGACAGCCGTCGCGATTGCGTTGGGACTGCTTTTTATACAAATATTCTAATATATATTATTAACCTAAACTTCATTCAGTTATGAAACAATTCAAAAAAATTGGTCTGGTAGTAACCGCCCTGCTACTTACCGTAACGATGGCTTTTGCCGCAAAACCGAATATTCATATTCTTGCCACCGGTGGAACTATTGCCGGTACGGGAAGTTCTGCTACCGGAACCAGCTACACGGCAGGACAAGTTGCCATCGGCGCATTGCTCGATGCTGTTCCCGAGATTAAAGACATCGCTAACGTGACAGGCGAACAGATTGTAAGAATCGGTTCGCAGGACATGAACGATGAAGTATGGCTGACACTTGCCAAGAAAATCAATGAGCTGTTGAAACGCCCGGATATTGACGGCATCGTCATCACTCACGGAACGGATACGATGGAAGAAACCGCTTATTTTCTGAACCTGACCGTTAAAAGCGACAAACCGGTAGTATTGGTAGGCGCTATGCGTCCTTCCACTGCGTTAAGTGCTGACGGTCCGTTGAATCTTTATAATGCCGTCGTTACTGCCGCCGCCAAAGAATCCAAAGACAAAGGCGTATTGGTAGCCATGAACGGACTTATCCTGGGAGCTGAAAGTACAGTAAAGATGAATACCGTCGACGTTGAGACTTTCCAGGCTCCTAACTCCGGTGCACTAGGGTATGTACTGAACGGAAAAGTATTCTACAATCAAGTGACGCTCAAAAAACATACAACTCAGTCTGTATTCGATGTAACGCATCTTACTTCACTGCCTAAAGTCGGTATCGTATATAGCTACTCCAACATCGAAGCGGATATGATGACTCCCCTGCTCAACAACGGATACAAAGGAATCATCCATGCAGGAGTCGGCAACGGAAATATCCACAAGAACATCTTCCCGTCATTGATAGACGCCCGAAGAAAGGGAATCCTCGTTGTCCGCTCTTCCCGTGTACCGACCGGTCCTACCACTCTCGACGCAGAAGTAGACGACGCCAAGTATCAATTCGTCGCTTCACAGGAACTGAATCCACAAAAATCCCGTGTATTATTAATGCTCGCATTAACCAAAACCACCGACTGGCGCCAAATTCAGCAGTACTTTAACGAATACTAAAAACCGGACCGACTTATGAAAAAATTAATACTTATGCTGCTCCTGGCGGGCAGCATACAGGGAGTATATGCTCAAGAAACAAAGAAAAAAGATAAATTCTCACCCAACACTCCCTTATTTGAAGAACTGACGGACGTAAAAAAGAAGACGGATAAGTTCAATCTTTATCTGAATATGCAAGGTAGCTTCGATGCTCACTTCCAGGATGGATTCCAGGAAGGTGATTTCAATATGCACCAGCTCCGCATCGAAGCGAAAGGGAATATCAACAACTGGCTCTCTTACCGTTACCGCCAGCGCCTCAACCGTTCGAACGACGCGAACGGTATGATTGACAATCTCCCGACTTCCATCGACTACGCCGGCATCGGCATCAAGCTGAACGACCAGTTCAATCTTTTCGCCGGAAAGCAATGTACGGCATATGGTGGTTTCGAGTTCGACCTGAACCCGATTGATGTCTACCAATACTGTGACATGATTGAGTATATGAGTAACTTCATGACCGGATTGAATGTCGGCTATAATGTCACGCCCGACCAGCAACTTAACCTGCAAGTACTGAACAGCCGTAACGGTTCTTTCGACAGCACCTACGGAATCACGGAAGATGCAGAAGGAAATGTCCCCGATTTGAAGTCCGGCAAAATGCCTTTGGTTTATACACTGAACTGGAACGGTAATTTTAATAATGTATTCAAGACCCGCTGGTCGGCTTCCGTCATGAACGAAGCCAAGAGCCATAATATGTATTATTATGCTTTGGGAAACGAACTGAACCTGGGAAAATGGAATGCTTTTGTAGATTTCATGTATTCGAAAGAAGATATCGACCGCAAAGGTATCATTACCAATATCGTAGGTCGTCCGGGCGGACATAATGCTTTTGACGCAGGTTATCTTTCTGTAGTAGCCAAATGCAACTATCGTTTTTTGCCGAAATGGAACGCCTTTGTGAAAGGTATGTATGAGACGGCTTCCGTCACCAAGGCGTCTGAAGGAGTAGAAAAAGGAAATTACCGCACTTCCTGGGGTTACCTGGCAGGGGTCGAGTTTTATCCGATGGAAACCAACCTGCACTTCTTCGTCACCTACGTAGGACGTTCGTACGATTTCACTTCCCGCGCCAAAGTATTGGGACAGGAGAATTACAGTACCAACCGTATTTCAGTAGGATTCATCTGGCAGATGCCTGTGTTCTAGAAAACAGACAGTAAGACATAAAAATACCCGGTAGCTCTTGTACAGCTACCGGGTATTTTTATATGTTCGTTCTCAATAAGAATTAATACTCTTCCTCATTAAAGAAAAAATCTTCCTTACTAGGATAATCCGGCCAAATATCTTCGATACTTTCATAGATTTCGCCCTCATCTTCCATCTCCTGGAGATTCTCAATAACTTCAAGAGGAGCACCCGAACGCATGGCATAATCAATCAATTCATCCTTGGTTGCCGGCCAGGGAGCATCTTCAAGTTTTGATGCTAGTTCCAATGTCCAATACATAATTTTGAGTATTTAAAGTGAATACTAAATTTGTCTTGCTTTCTAATTTTCGGCAAAAGTATAATAAAATCTATCATTTCCAACTATTATCCCAAAATATTTCGTTGTTTTGTTCATCAAAATTAATCTTTCGGGATAAAACAAACAAATAATCTGATAATCTGTTGACAAAAGCTAACACTTTTGGGGAAATTGTACAAGTTTCGGATAGAGTCAGAATACGTCTTTCCGCTCTCCGACAAACAGTACGGCAAATATGACAAACAGATGCTCCCCGACTTCCGCCCGGAATAATAAATGCACAAAGTTCCGGCAGTTGCTCATCCAGTTTATCAATCTCATGTTCAATGCTTTCCACATCTTCTGAAGTAATGATACTGGCAGGTTTCAATTGCGTTTTCTCCTGATCGGTGGCAAGATGAGAACCGATAGCAAACAATTTATGCTGAATACCCAAGATAAAACCACGGTCTGCTTCATCCAACAGATAAGTATGTAGCCACCCCAAATGAGAGTTCAATTCGTCCACTGTCCCGTAGGCTTCCAAACGGATATGTGTTTTCGGTACACGGCTACCGCCAACCAGGCTGGTAGTCCCTTTATCACCGGTTTTTGTATATACAAGGCTCTTTTTCATAATGTTCTTTTTTTAGTCATCTATATAAGATAAACGTACAAAGGTTCTCAGAAGTTGACGATATAATGCTGTTTTATTTTTGTTTTATCAAAAAAGAGCAGGCCGAGGTCGTATAAGTCAAAAGTAATCCCTACGCGCTCATCCTCCTGCAGTCGCCGCCAAAGCGCTTTCATCTCTTTCGAATAGCAGATGCCATGTACGACAAATACACTTTTCAAAATAGTCCGCCGCGCACAGATATTAAATACCTCTTCCAATAATTCCGGATTCCGATAATCATTCAAATAGAGGAAATCGAGCGGAACATCTGCATCCAAAAACAATTCTGACAAGTCGGAAGCAAAAAGATACTCAGCAGAAGGTTTAGCCGATTGAAGGTAAAGTGAGGCCACCGAAGGACAACCAACTTCGACAATAGTGGCAGGTTGCACCTTATTCACCAGCCGGAACAAAAAACGATTTACCTTTTGTGTACCTTTACTGTACCCACGCTCTCTTACCAGCTTTTTCTGTTCCTTTTTCAAAGAATCGTAAGCATAGTAAGGCATTTTTTCATATATCACATCTGTTATCAGACTGAAAGCAAAAGGTGAATGTACGCCATATCCGCAACGATAACGGAAACGGGAAAGCCAGATAAAAGGTCTTTTTATACAGAGTAGAAAATTCATAAAACCATCATTCGTTTTTTATTCGTAACGCAAAGATATGTTTTTTTATTTCACAGAAGCAAACCGAGAAAGAAATGTTATAATATCCGGTAATTAAAGAAAATGGATTTCATTAGAAAAGGGTTGGCTCTGTAAGGAGCCAACCCTCATTACTCATCTATTCCAAGTTACTACTGTAGTCTGAATACCACAGGTACAGTATATTTCACTCGTACTTTCTTGCCATTCTGTACTCCGGGAGTCCATTTCGGCATAGAGCTTATCACACGGATAGCTTCTTTGTCCAAATAGGCATCTATCCCTCGTACCACTGTCGGATTAGCAATTGAACCGTCTTTGTTTACAACAAACTGGACAATTACCCGTCCTGCTGAACCCATTTCCTGTGAAATCGTCGGATACTTGATATTACTACCCAAATACTTCATCAATGCGGTCATACCTCCAGGAAACTCCGGCATGGTTTCTACATGTTCATGTATTTCAATCTCATCCACCACTTCTGTTTCCACGACAGGCGGAACCCAAATGACTTCGTAAGGTTGCCCCTGATCTTCAGAAACTGTTGTAACTGCATCCGTTACCTCTTGTTCGTTAGTTACTATTTCGATCAATTCTGACGGTTTAACTTCCGGAGGTGGAGGCGGTTCCAGTTTCTCATCAGGGAACGTAATTGGAACAAGCTCCTCTACAAAGATGGGGTCGTTAGCTAACGAATTTGCTGCTAATCTCACATCATGCTGTGTCCATTCGAACGAAACAAACATGAAAGCAAGCGCAACAATCACACCCATCAGCAACCAAGAACCACGTTGGTTCTCTATTGCAGCCTTTTTTGACTTTTTGGCTTCCATAAAAAATGTGTTTAAGTAATTAATAATAGAAAATATATAGTATATATACTACTTTTCGTCTTTCCTCTTAAGCATTACTTAAAGTGCTCTCTAGCTGCAATAAATATAGTATTTTTATGGACAACTTGTCACATTAGTTCTTGTTTATTTTATTCTTTTTCCTTCTTTTGGATAAAATTTATGAATAAAAACGACTACTTACGCACCGAAAATTTATAGATACAATGACTATCATACTTCTCTCCGGGTCTTAACACTGCCGAAGGCCATTCGGGTTTGTTCGGTGCATCCGGATACTTTTGCGTTTCCAGGCAAACAGCCGAACGGAAGTTATAAACAATACCTTTCTTGCCTTTTAAATATCCGTCCAGGAAATTGCCGCAATAAACCTGAAGTCCGGGTTCATTCGTGTAGACATCCAGTACAATACCTGTGACCGGAGATTCCAAAGAGGCACATACCTGATTGATGTCTCCTTTCGTATTCAATACCCAGTTATGGTCGATGCCGTTTCCATTCTTCAGTTGCTCAAAATCCTGATTGTTTTGTGAAGGATCACCGTCCAGATTGAAGTAAGAATGGTTAGTCATATTGACGATAGTCGGCTGGTCTGTTTCAGCGGCATATTTGATGTCTATGGCATTATCATCTGTCAGCGTCATAGTTACGGTACAATTCAAGTCGCCAGGGAAATACTCTTCGCTATTCTTTGACAAATAGGTCAGTGCGAGTTCTTGGGCGTTCTTTTGTACTCCCTTGAATACACGGTACTGACATCACGCATCACACCATCCTTGTCCAGAACCATAACGGATACAATCCGTCCTCCAAAGTTGGTGACACATACTCTCATATTATTCTTGTTTTTCAATACAAATAGGTTTGTTCTTCCCCCGTCCACATCTGCCAGGAAGTCACTTCGTTTCAAACCGGAATCCGTTAATCCGTTTTTTGTTTTTGTAGTGCATGCAACCATCAAGATTGCACACACCAAAAGAATTAATTTTATTTCAGAGGCTAGCAAAACCCGAAGGGAAACAGCAAGTGGGTTTATCCGGCTGTTCCCCTTATTCTTACTACTTCCAATATACACACTAATAAAAAGGGGCTTCAGCTTTCAGCCACCTTAAAAAAGCCCCCTTTTCATCGACACTTTTGGCTGAAAGCACACCTGAAAGCAAAAATGGATATGAGTGCTGCCTCTTTTTTCAGAGCTTGTTTTTACTTACAATAGAGCCTCTATTTTCCGGAAACACAGGCTCCGTTTCATTAAAACACAGGCTCTATTTTACTAAAATGCAGGCTCTGTTTTACTCAGCCTACGTGCTAATGATGCTCAGCCCACACTATGCACTCTTTAACCCACGTGTCAGATTTGTTTTCAACTACTGATTCTCATAAGTATAACATAAACTTTTGATTCATAAGTTCCACCAGTTTCACCTTACATCTAAAACATCGATGAATAAGGAGATAGCGGGTGAAAGCATAGGGAAAAACAAGGTGAAGCCTTCCATTTTCGATTTCACCTGTTGAATTTATTTATTTGCTGGACATATAGATCCACCGTGCTGAATATATAGATACAATACGGTGAGTATATAGATGTAATCTGTTGAATATATAGATATACCAATTCAAGTATTAACAGATGAGTTCCAAGGTGTTAATACCTGACAACTAAGATGTTAATATCCGACAGTTCATCTATTAATACCTGACAGCATATTTGCTATAAGCATATTTTCATTAGCTATAATCATATCCGGATTAGCTATAATGATATTGGTTTTAGCTCAAGGGATATTTTGAAAAAAACAAGGTGAAACCGATAATGTCCGGTTTCACCTAAATTCACCCCTTGCTTTCACCCGCTATCACCTTATTCATCGGTATTTCGAGAATCAGGTGAAATTGATGAACAGCAATTATATTATAGTTGCATTTATGATACTTTATTTGGTTCTCTTCTTTCTATCTGCATTTTCCTTTTTACGCATATCCTGATACTTCTTATATTGTTCATCAGTCAGGATGCTTTTTATTTTAGCTTCCCCCTCTGTTCTCTTTTTTTGCATCTCTTCGCGTGAAGGCCTTTCACCTGAGTTACTCTTTGCAGGTCTCATTTCTTCCATTGCAGCTTTAAAATCCTTAGCCTGCTTTTCATTCAGTCCTAAGTCAGTGATCATTTGCTCCATACGCTTCTCTCTATCAACTTTCCCTTTTTGACGGTTCTGAGCCATACATACAGTTGAGCCAATCAAGAACACAACAACCAAACTTAAAATTTGCTTTCTCATAATTCTAACATATTATTAAATGAATAATGTATGTTAGACCTCACAAATGACTGAAAGTTAATTCCGGTTCAAAGAAAAGAGCACTGTTTTCACATTATTTATCTAACGAAGAATAAATCTAAAACATAAATAAGTATGTTTTATCTCCCTCCTATCCACCTGCCCTGCTTCCATTTCATGCCCGAAGGCATCAAGTTGGTTACGGAATCATTTCGTTATTCTGTTTTTTCGACGACCATATTCAGACTGAGCCTCCCAATGGCTCAGTTGTAATTCTTGGGGGATTAAGTTTTGTTAATTCCCTTCATGCATATACCTTTGCTAGCCTAAAAAGGAAGAAGCTCATATCCACTACTCCTCTAAATGATGCCCTAAATGCTTTGATTTTAGCGTTAAATGCTTCTGCAACTGCATTTGTACTCCTGTTCACAAAGAAGTTCAAAATCCTTTCATAATGGTTCTCAATAGAGTTTGCTACTGTTGTGAATGTATCGTATCCATATTCTTCAATCTTATTATACCATAGTGCCAGCTT